>LSQX01294307.1_pt1 | contig 22709 bp, 22 predicted proteins | sample 654561 | NCBI WGS metagenome assembly LSQX01 (sample SAMN04489861, study PRJNA283612) | anaerobic digester metagenome | isolation source: 4 biogas reactors fed with cattle manure at either 37C or 55C with and... | place: Denmark: Kongens Lyngby | collected 2014
CCGAAAGGACTTTTGCTTCTACTAAGCTAACTACATCCATGAGTAACCTCGGCCTCCTTTTGAGGGTTTTCATCTCGATGTGAGGTTCCTCTCCGCTTTATCAAAAGATTATGCTTCAAAAAACCTAAAGTAATTTTACACTAACTTAAACGGCCGGCCTGCCGACTTTTTGACCGGAACATAAAACCGGCCCTTTGCGTCTAAAAGAGCGGAGGAGGGATGAAATGATGCTGAAAGCTAAACTTTTGAAAAGCATAATTGTCTCCATATGTGTGATATTTGTTTTAGCGGCGGGAGCTATAGCCGCCGCCCAGGGCGGGTTATTTCAGCCTGTTGATTTTGACCTGCGGCAAAAGGAACCGCTGCCGGAGACTGAACAGGAGATCAAATCCTTAAAGCAGCAAATTTCCAAACTGGAAGAGGCCCTTGCGGCGCAAGACGCCACGACAGCCGTAAAGAGATGGGTCGAGGGCGTAAAAGCAAGAAACGGTGCCCTGCAGTATGCCATGCTGACTTCCGGCTTGAAAGCCAAGATGCATAAAGAACTTTCCGCCGGCGGCTGGACCACCGGAACATCAAGCCCCTGGGTGAAGGACTATCAAATTATTGCCAAAAAAATCGGCACAAAGACAGCGCACTTTGAAGTGGAATTTACCTGCACCGATTCTACGGGCAGTCAATTTACAAGCAAAGATGTTCTTGCCCTGACCAAACAGGACGGCTGCTGGTATATATCCGGCATAAACGATGAAAAAGACGAATTTGCCGAAGGAATCAGTTTTGCAAAGGGAATCTACAGGCCCGACTTTGCAAAGCTGCCAGCAGAAATTAAGGACTGGGTCGAATGCTCCCGGCGGATTGCGTCCGCGCAGGAAAAACACTATAACGGCTTCAGGTTTGTTTTAGTCACCGCAGGGGAGAAACCTACAGGCGGCTACGACGTGGAGATTACTGAGGCAGTCGAAAAAGAGGGCAGGCTTGAAGCGAGGGTTAAAATGACTGCGCCCGGCAGGGATGATATTGTCATAGCAGCTCTTACCTATCCCTTTGATTTGGTGATTGTTGAAGAAAAAGATCTGCCCTTGCATTTTGTAGATGTAGATGATCCCGGCAGGCACTTTATGAGGCTTGCAGGCCTGGATGCGCTGGAGATGCCCATTGCCGCTGAATCGGAATGGATAAAGGTATTTACCCCCGCACCCGGCGACAGCGTCAGCGGTAAGGTCAGCCTGACCGGCATCGCCAGTGTCTTTGAAGGCACTGTCAGCTACGAACTGTTGACCGGGGAGGGCAGTGTTGTTGCGCAAGGCTTTACAACAGCCGCCATGGGGGACTGGGGTTTCTTTGAGGAGGAAATAGTACTTCCGGCCGGCTTGGACGGGCAGCGGCTTGTTTTACGGCTCTACAGCCTAAACGCCAAAGACGGCTCGCCGCTCTTTACGGTTGAAATCCCGCTGGCAGCCGTAAAATAAAACAATAATAAAAGAAGGCTTGCTTTTGAGCAGGCCTTTTTTTGTTTTCCGGCGCTCCTTGTATCCCGGCGGGGGCGGGGTTTGGGCGGAAGGGGAATTTATGCTTGTCAACTGCCATGCAGTACGATATGATTTCACTAAGGTATTTTTAATATTCCCTGCCCGTAGTTGCCCTTTTTTTGTTTTTTTGCAGTAATGTAAAGAGCCGCAGACAAAGCCCGGTGATCCGATTAATGTTTAATTTATTTTTGAAAGGAGATTTATTGATGCGATCCAAGTACACAAGACTCTTCTCCCCAATCCGTATTCGCGGTGTAGAATTCAAGAACCGCATTATTCTGGCACCGCCTTCCCCGAACCACGCAAGTCCTGAGGGGCTGGTAACACCCCAGTTTGTTGACTGGTTCCGCATGTTTGCCCGCGGCGGTGCGTCCATCCTCTATGTGGGCAACTCCTCCATTGACATCACGGAATGCAAAGATGAAGAACGCCAGCTGGACTTAAGCAAGGATGTCTGTGTCCTGCCGCTGTCCTGGTTTGCGGAAATGGCGAAGGAGTATGACTGCCACGCTTCACTCGAAGTCAACCATAACGGCAAAGACACAACATTTGAAGCAGTTGGCCACCTGCCGTATTCCTCCAGCCCCATTCCCGGCGACAGTGAAAAAATGCGCGCCGCCATGGAAGGCCGGGAACCTTACATCCCCATTGAAATGGACCAGAAAAAAATCGATGAGACTGTTATGAAATACGCCATGGCCTGCAAGCGCATGCAGAGAGCCGGCATGGATATTGCGCTTATCCACGGCGGCCACGGCAACCTGATTTCCCAGTTTACATCTCCCCATTACAACAAGCGTACGGACAAGTACGGCGGCTCCCTGGAGAACCGGGCGCGTTTTGCAATTGAGGTTGTCGAGAAGGTGCGCGAGTTATGCGGAGAAAACTTTGTTATCGACTACCGCATTTCTGCAGATGAAATTATTGAAGACGGCATGCGCTTTGAAGAAACGCTGAAGCTGATGAAAATCCTGAAAGAGCACGGCGTTGATATGTTCAACATTTCAGCCGGGCTGCACTCCGAAGGCCTGATGAAATACATGCGCTACTGGCTCCAGGATTACACAATGCCGCGCGGTTACAATGTGCACTGGACAGAAAAAATTAAGGACTACTTCCACGGGGACATTATCCTGACGGCCGTCGGTTCCATTATGAACGTAGACCTGGCGGAAGAATACCTTGCCAAAGGCTTCTGCGATTTCATAGCCATGTGCCGTCCGCTCATGGCCGATCCTGATTTGCCGAGGAAAGCGGCAGCCAATCGCCCTGAAGACATCCGCCCCTGCCTGCGCTGCGATGAGTGCGCCAAGCGGCTCGGCATGCCGAGAGTTATCAACTGTGCCGTCAACCCCATTTCCGGCATGACAAGCTACCTGCGCGACGGTCAGGTTCCCGTCGCCAGGGAAAAGAAAAAAGTTGCCGTTGTCGGCGGCGGCCCGGCAGGGCTTACGGCAATGCATACGCTTATTGAGCGCGGACATGACGTAACACTTTACGAAAAAACCGACCGCCTCGCCGGGCTGATCAACGCTGCGGCGGCGCCTGCCATTAAAATTGACATGAAGGACTACCTGAAGTGGCTGAATGTCCAGGCGCAAAAGGTCATCAAGGCCGGCAAGGCAAAAGTCCTGCTCAACACCGAAGCAACTCCGGAGATGCTTGAGCTGGAGGGCTATGACGCCATTATCATTGCTATTGGCGCCGAACCCTATGTTCCCGAAAACATTCCCGGCATTGACAAGCCTCATGTTATGTGGGCCGCCGACGCGCAAACAAAATTCCGCGACAAAGTCGGTCAAAAGGTCGTTGTTGTCGGCGCCGGCGAAGTCGGCCTGGAAGCCGCCCATGATTTTGCCAGCGAAGGCAAGGAAATCGCGGCAATTATTGATATGATGCCCAACCCGCCTTTCCTCTTCAGCCCGATACCCAAGCTGCTTGCGGATATGGGGATTACCGCGCAATACGGGACAACTCTGGTTGAAGTTACGGATAACGGCATTATTGCCAAAGGTCCGGACGGCAAGTTGTTTGAAATTGAGGCGGATACCGTGCTGCTTGCCATGGGCATGCGCATTAACCGGGAGCTCATTGACCGGATGCGCCACTGCGCGCCGGAAACAGAGTGCTTTATTGTCGGAGACGCCAAGAGAGTCGGCGGCAATATTACCGCCGCAGTCAACGGCGCCTTCCAGGCGGCGCTGCATATCTAAAAGCCAACCGGCGCAAAAAGCAATTCCTCCTTTTAGCCGTTCCCGTGAGCGGCTAAAAGGAGGAGTCTTTTGCAGAAGAACTGCACGAAAGCAGGGTAAATTGTGATTGGAGGATAGCAATGGATACTTCTTCTGTTCTTTTTGCCTTCGGACTTACCTTGCTGGCCGGCTTGGCAACGGGGATTGGCAGTTTACTGGCCTTTTTTACCCGCAGCACCAATACTCGTTTTTTATCGGCAGCACTGGGCCTTTCTGCAGGGGTAATGCTTTATGTTTCTTTTATGGAAATCTTCCCCCAGGCCCAGGATTCGCTTGTCTTGGCTTTAGGGAAAACCGGCGGCTCCTGGGCGGCGCTGGGTGCCTTTTTTGCCGGAATTCTTGTCATTGCCCTGATCGACCGCCTGGTGCCTGCCGGGGATAACCCTCATGTCATTAAAAAGGTGGAAGAACTCCACCAAAAAACACCCCAAAGCCGCCAAATGATGCGTGTCGGTATTTTTTCGGCACTGGCAATAGCCATTCACAACTTCCCGGAAGGCCTGGCCGCATTTGTCTCTGCAGTCCGCCAGCCTGCGCTTGGCGTTGCCATAGCCATCGCCATTGCCATACATAATATTCCGGAAGGAATTGCCGTTTCCGTGCCGGTATATTTTGCCACCGGCGACCGGAAAAAAGCCTTTTTTCTTTCCTTTTTGTCCGGTCTTGCCGAGCCCTTGGGTGCGGTATTTGGCTACCTGTTTTTACTGCATACCGTCAATGATGTTATTTTCGGGACTCTCTTTGCCATGGTTGCGGGCATTATGGTTTTTATCTCGCTTGACGAACTTTTGCCCACGGCAAGGGAATACGGCGAAGAACATGTAGCCATCTATGGTACTGTTGCCGGAATGATTATCATGGGAGTCAGCCTGCTCCTGCTCGGGTAATGTTCAAAACCTGCCCTGATTACCGCGCAGAATTGAATTAAAGGCGAAAAAAAAGGATTATTTTAGTTCATATAGAATTTTACTGGCAGTAAAAGTATAAAAATTAATAGCTGTTTTTCAGGTGCCCCGCGGAGGGGAGAATAGGGAACCGGGTGCAAATCCCGGGCGGACCCGCCACTGTAATGGGGAGGCGGCACGAAAGCCACTGGTTAAGCCGGGAAGGTGTGCTTGCCGATGAATCTGAGCCAGGAGACCTGCCTGAAAAAATTAAACGTGGGTGATGGAAAAGCTCACGGTCTTAGGCGACCGTGAGCTTTTTTCCATAAAGGGCAAGAATATTAAATACTTATGGTACAGGAGGAAACAAAAATGACTGCTAAAAAACTAACCGTTCTGGCGTTGCTTGTAGCCTTGTGTGCAGTGGGAGGATTTATTAAAATTCCAAGTCCCACAGGTACAGTTGCCCTTGATTCCCTGCCGGGATTTCTGGGGGCGGCGCTCTTTGGAGGGTGGGGCGGTGCAGTAGTCGGATTTTTGGGCCATCTTTTCAGTGCCGCTACTGTTGCTTTCCCGTTCGGGATAGCCATCCACCTGTATGTTGGAGTGCAAATGGCGGTATATGTCAGCATTTTCGGCTACCTGTACCGGAAAGGCTACAAGATACCGGCCGTTATTGCCGGCGTGGCTTTAAACGGTGTGGTAGCTCCCTTGCTTTTGGTGCCCATTTACGGGTCGGGCTTTTTCCTTGCGATGCTGCCGTCGCTGTCCGTCGGTTCAGCCGTTAATATTGTTTTGGCCGCCGCCCTGGCGCAAGTGAAAGTTCTGCAGAGGATGGGCGAAAATGCCGCAAATTAAAAGCTTTCGCGACTTGACGCTAATCGAAACAGACAGCGATCATACCTTTGTCATTGCCTGCGATTCACTGGGTGCCATCGGGTCCAAAGAAGCGGACTACCTAAAAACAACGGCAAATATCGTAGGCCGCTGCACTGTGCGCGTGCCCCTGCTGGAAGTTGTGGCGGCAGGGGCAAAACCGCTGGCCATTGTGAACACTTTAAGCGTGGAAATGGAGCCGACGGGCAGAGCTATTTTAAGCGGTATCCGGGAGGAGCTTGCGGCTTCCGGCTTTCCGGATATTGTCATTACAGGCAGTACGGAAGAGAACGTGCCAACCAGGGAAACCGGTGTGGGCATTACGGTTATCGGGGAAGCAAAGACGACAGCTTTGCGGCTGGGAAAGGCAAGGGCCGGGGATACCGTTTATTGTCTTGGGAAGCCCAGGGTGGGGTATGAGGTCTTGGGAGCGGTTGTGCCGGACGTGCCGCTTGTAAATAAACTGCTGGAAGAAGAATGGATACATGAAATTCTGCCCGTAGGTTCCAGGGGAGTGCTGTATGAGGCCGGGCAGCTGGCCGCCGGTGCAGGAGGCGAATTGCAGCTCCGGGCAGACGAGGATTTGGATATCCGGAAATCTGCCGGGCCAGCCACTTCCTTGCTTTTGGCGGCGGAAGATGAACGGGCGGCTGATTTGCGGGAATTGAGCGGGTTGGAAGTCTATAGAGTCGGCAGCATTATTTCCGGGGCATCCCGGTGATAAAAATCATCATATCCTTTGCCAACGGGCGCGTAACATAGTAGAATATGACTAAAAGACCGGTTTAGCCGCCGAATTAAGGGCAAAGGAGTGAGAATGCATGGTGGATCAAAGCACTGTGGAAAGACTAAAAGACCTGGCATGTGAAGCAAGAAAGAATATCTTAAGGCTTTGTCATAAAGGGGCTACGCATATTGGCGGCGATCTTTCCATGGCAGATATGATGACTGTATTGTACCAGTACGGCATGAAATACGACCCCAAAAGGCCTGACTGGGAAGAGCGCGACAGGTTTATCCTGAGCAAAGGACACGGCGCAGGCTGCCTTTATGTGACCCTTGCCATGGCCGGTTATTTTTCCATGGATGAAGTTTTGGCCAAATACAGGGAACCCGGCAGCCCCTTTGGCGAGCATCCTTCCAGTGAAGTTCCCGGAGTTGAAATCTCTACCGGTTCGCTGGGCCACGGCCTGTCCGTCAGTGTAGGCCTGGCCCTGGCAGCCAGGCTTGACGGCAGGGGAAACAGGGTTTTTACATTAATGGGGGACGGTGAGACCCAGGAAGGCTCGGTATGGGAAGCGGCCATGGCGGCAGCGCACTATGAACTGGGCAACCTGGTTGCCTTTGTCGACAGGAACAGAATCTCCCTTGACGGTGAGACCGAGAAGCTACTGAGGCTTGAGCCCTATGCAGAAAAATGGAGAGCCTTCGGGTGGAATGTAGTGGTCATAGACGGGCATGATATTGAGCAAATTGTGGCTGTTTTTGATAATTTGCCGCCGGTGGATTCCAAAAAGCCGACGGTTGTGATCGGCAAAACGGTAAAGGGGAAAGGTGTGGCCTCGATGGAGAATGATGTCAACTGGCATGCGGGCTCCATTGATGCCGATTTCCTCGCCAGGAGCTGCGCCGAACTGGATGAAGCCAGAAGAAGAGAGCGGGGTGAATAATTATGGCGCAGGAAACATTTCAATTTTTTTCACTGATAGAAAAGATGTCGGCCAGGGAAGTGTACGGGAAAAAACTGGCTGAAATAGGAAAGACTAATGACAGAATAGTTGTCCTCACCGCGGACCTGATGCGCAGCAATAAAACCGGAGATTTTATGAAAGCCCATCCCGACCGGTTCTTTAACATAGGCATAGCGGAGCAGAACATGATGGGGATAGCGGCAGGGCTGGCTTTGGACGGCAAGCTGCCCTTTGTTTCTACCATGGCCACATTTGCTACAATGCGGGCCTGTGAACAGGTACGGACAGATATCTGCTATGCCAACCTGCCGGTGAGAATAGTGGCCACGCACGGCGGGCTAACCACCGGCGCGGGCCCGACCCACTACGGACAGGAAGATTTGGCCATTATGCGCTCCCTGCCCAATATGACTGTAATTGCTCCGGGCGATCCCAACCAGATTGGGAAAGTCGTCGAGGCCTCCATTGAATGGGAAGGCCCCATGTATATCCGCATCGGCCGCGGCGGCGAGCCTGTGGTTTACAAGGAAGACTACACATATGAAATCGGCAAGTCCATAACCGTCAGGGAAGGCGACCATATCACGCTGATTGCTACCGGCAGCATTGTCTTTTATGCCGTCGCAGCGGCGGAAATGCTGGCCGCGGAAGGCATCCGGGCGAGAGTCATTGATATGCATACCATTAAACCGCTGGACAGGCAGGCCGTCATCAAGGCCGCCAAGGAAACGGGCGCCATTGTCACGGCTGAGGACCATAATATCTACGGTGGGCTGGGCAGCGCCGTTGCCGAGGTACTGGCGGAAGAAGGGCTTGCCTGCAAGTTCAGGCGTCTCGGTATTCCCGACCTCTTTGCCGGCTACGGTGAACCGGAATACCTTTATCATCTTTACGGCTATGATGCGGAAGGGATATGTTCCGCCGCCAAAGCTTTGCTTTAGCGCTGCCTCTGGACAACGTCTCAGGACAAAAGCAACGGAGCTTCTCACCCGGAAAAATAAAGGGTAATTAAAAAGGCTTCTGAAGAAGCCTTTTTAATTACCCTTGTTAGGATGTCCTGTACTGTAGCGGTTTCAGTGCGGTGTTTGTCTTTTTGCCTCTCAGTTTATCACCGCTGCCTGGACTTTGGCCTCCACTTCCGCGACTAATTCATGGATGCCTTCAGTCAGGGGATAATCAAGGATTTGTTTTCTGATTTGCTTGGGGAACAAGCGGTCAATGTCCTCCGGGAATTGATTGCCGTTGCCCGGCAGGAGGTGGCCTCTGATTTTAAGGCTGTTATTTTCTTCCGCCACATTCAGGACAACCGGTACGGAGACGCCGGTGCCCTTCTGCAGCTCGCCTATTTCCCTGTAATATTCCTGGATAAAAGCCCAGAGATAAATTTTGCCTTCCTGACGGTCAGAAAGCAGCACTCTGTGCGCGCTGAAGATTTTGCCTCCATAAGCCGGTTTGATAATCTCCTCTGCCAGATAAGTTTCTATAATATTCTGGTCTGCTTTTGTCAGGGCATAATTATCCATGCTCACCACATGCTGGCAACCGGTTGCAAGCAGCAGGGGAAACAGCATCAGAGGCAGAACAGTGGATAGGTGTTTTTTAACTGGCACTTTTAAACCTCCTGTAAGTGGCTTTGCCAACTCCTCCAAAAGCAGGATTTTTTGTAATATTATTTATATCACATTTTACAGCACAGGGCAAATAAAATTCTTAAATATCATCCTGCCGTAATTCGGGGTAATTAATAATCAAAGCTTATAAATCGATACAGTATATGCTTTGTAGCAGCTGAATATATAATTTTGCCCGGTAAATTTGATGCTTTATTTTTGGAATATAATGTTATATGATAAAAGCAAATTTACCGGCAGGAGGGGGAAGAAATGACAAAAACCGTCAGAGTGCCGTCTTCAGGCAGGCCTTTTAAAAATAATGCCACATACTGTGTCGGCAGCGGCAGGATGGGACTTGCCCTGCAAAAGGAATACACGGATCATCTGAAGATTGTTCAGGAAGCCATTGGTTTTCGCTATATCCGGGGGCACGGGCTGTTTTGCGATGATGTGGGCATCTACCGTGAATACGAAATGGACGGGAAAACATATCCTTTTTATAATTTCACCTATCTTGACCGCATCATTGACTCTTATCTTGAGCACGGCATCCGGCCCTTTCTGGAACTTGGCTTCATGCCGGAAAAACTGAAATCGGGTGACCGGACAATCTTTTATTGGAAGGGCAATGTTACGCCGCCCGCTTCCTATGAAAAATGGGCGGAACTGGTTAAACGGACATTGGAGCATTTCATACAGAGATACGGCAGGGATGAAGTCCTGACATGGCCGCTTGAAGTCTGGAACGAACCCAATATTCCTTTCTGGGCGGGAACCATGGAGGAGTATTTCAAACTTTATGATTATACCGCGAGAGCCGCCAAGGAGGTAGATGAGGGCTTCCAAATCGGCGGGCCGGCCATTTGCGGCGTGGAAACGGAAAAATGGCTCAGATCCTTTTTCGAACACTGCATAAAAAACAAGACGCCGCTGGATTTCATAACCCGCCACTGCTACACGGCCAACCAGCCAACGGCACAGGGACACTACTTCTACCATACCATGAGGGACCCCGGCGTCATGATGAACTGCGGGAAACCCGCAGGATTATGGAGGATTATCCGGAGATTGCCGGGCTACCGCTGCATATTACGGAATTTAACAGCTCCTATTCGCCGCTTTGCCCGGTGCATGACACTGCTTTCAATGCGGCCTATATTGCCCGCATTTTAAGTGAAGCGGGCGAATACGCCGATTCCTACTCCTACTGGACTTTCAGCGACGTTTTCGAAGAAATGGATGTTCCCAAAGCGGTTTTCCACGGCGGCTTCGGCCTTGTTGCCCTGAACTCAATAAAGAAACCCACCTTTTATACCTTTGAGTTCTTTTCCGAAGCGGGAAAGGAACTGCTCTACCGCGATGAGCACCTGCTAAAGGATGAGGACAGGTACGCAATTATCGGCTGGAACTGGCACGACATGCGGGATAACAAGCCTTGCCCGGCAAGAAATTACGTCCTGCAGCTGCCCGCATTGGGCAGGCAGGCGGTGCTGGTTAAAAAAGTTGTGGGCGGGGCCTGTGCCAACCCGCTGCAGACCTGGAGCAACCTTGGCAAACCCCGCACTTTAGACAGGAAGCAGCTGCAGGTACTGCGGGCCGCCGCTGAACCCTGTCAAACCGATGCCAAGCTGTTTGAGCAAAACGGAATTTATGAAGTGGAGCTTTCAATTTCCTGCAACTGCCTGTATTATCTGGAAATCATGCCTGTAGAGGACATGACGGCCACTTATTTGAGCTTTGATGCCGGCGAATTCTACGGGCTGAAGTAAATCGGCATGAGTTTGGACAAGACAGTGGAAAAGGCGGAAGAAAACATGACGGTGGCCATTATAGACGGGGGGAACAGTTCTCTCGCCAGATTTTTAAAAGAACAGGAAATCCTGAAACCGGTGGAATCAACGGCTATTGAAGATGACCTGAAAAACGGTGATATTCTGCTTGCTGTGGAAATACCGGCCGGGCTTGACGAGAGTATTGCAGCGGAAAGGCCGGTTACGCTGGTGCTAACCTATGACAATGCCAGTCAGGCCTCGCAACTGGCCATGAATACCGTTAGGAATTTGATTGACAGTTATGCCGCCGCCATTGTCAGGCAGCGGCTGGAAACGAGAAATATTGGCGAAGAGCTTCTGACGCCGGTCCTTATTGAAACCAGACTCACCGATAAAGAGGCGGGCATGGGCAAGTTTATGCTTTCCCTGCTTCTGCCCTTAATGCTGGTTACTTTTTGTGTTTCGGGCCCCATGGGGGCGGCCGTGGACCTGGGCGCCGGGGAAAAAGAGCGGGGAACGCTGGAACCCCTGCTGACAACGCAGGCAGGACGCCTGTCATTGCTCTGGGGCAAGTTTATAGCCGTCACCATAATGGGTCTGCTGGGCACTGCGGCTTCCTTGGCCGGCCTTTATATTACTACGCGGCTGGACATAGGACTGTTTCAGGGCGCCAGTGTTTCTTTGGAAGTGAAAAACATCCTGCTCATTGGCATAGTCATAATGCTTATGACTATGGTCTTCAGCGCCCTGGAACTGGCCATCAGCATCTTTGCCCGCTCCTTTAAAGAGGCCCAGACTTATCTCTCGCCGCTGATGATGATTTCCTTTGTCCCGACCTATGCCACCTACATGCTGGATGCCAAGAATATCGACCTGTTTTATTTCCACATCCCACTGGCCAATATTACCTGCATTATCAAGGAATTCCTGGCGGGAATATACAACTATACCCATATGGGGATTACCTTTGCCTGGATTATTGTCTACATTGTGGGAGCCATACTTTTTGCCCGCTATATGTTTGGCAAGGAAGAAGTGGTCTTCCGCGCCTAGCATCTGAAAAAGAGCGGCTGATGCCGGGCGGAAAACAGCGCGGGGCAATTGCCCGCGCTTTGGCTTAAAGAGAAGCTTGCGCTTGTTTTTTAGCTAAGAAAATTGGATATGGATAAAGCCCCTTACATTATGCCAGGGGCTTTTCTTTTCTAGCTGTCAACGGGACTGAACGGGGTACGGAGGCCACTGCGGCGAGAAGTCAGGGCATTCGGAAAGGACTTCTTCACAATCCGGTGGTTCGGGGCAGAAGCCGTATGCCGGGATCATTAGCTGTACATTGGCCAGCAGCCTTAAAACAGTATATTTACCTACACAGGCTATTATTGTGGTATTAAGTACACCATATTCCAACTCTTCACTTTGCACAAAGGCTTGCAGACATTCCAGAAAGGGGATGTCACATACCACAACCAAACCGTTTTCTCCGGCACGGGGCATGTTGAAAGTCTTGATGACGGTTGTTTCCTGAGTTAAATCCTCAGTGGTTCCGTCCTGAAGTATTACACGTACCGTGGTGCTGAAAGTCGTTGTTACACGTACCCTGCCGCTGTTGACTACTTCGCAGGTGGGACCGGCGACAATTTCAACATTCAGGCAAATTACGTCTTCAACCGGGTTCTCCGGGTCAGCTTCAAAGGTAAATTCAATCGTTTCAACCTGCACATTTTTACACTCGTCATAGATCTTATCGACAGCAATACACACAATTTCCGTGGGCGGAGGACAACCGTACACCGGATCGCATTCGGGGCTGGATATCGGCTACCTGTATGACATTAAGTCCGCTTATTTTAATACTACTGTCCTTCGTCGTGTCTATAACCTCCTTTCTACCGTGGTATGTTGACCGGACTTTGATCAGGTTCAATCACAATATATGCTTTGTTGGCATGAAGTGTGCAGTAATTGCTCTAATTTTAGTTCATAGTCTGCTGCCGGAATGCATAATAGTGAATATAAACAAAGCGGCATGAAAGGAGGTTGTAAAAGCATGTATTCCAGCCTGCCTTATTTCTGCAGTATAAACAATAAGGAGATTTTTGCAGCCATAAATAAACAAAAAGCCCTGGTTTTCTGCACACGCAGCGCCCGGGGAGAGTGGGGAAAGGAAACGGTATTGCTCTCAGATTGCAAGGAGTTTTATACAGCCTGCGATTACAAAGGCATGCAGCATATTTTTGCCAAAGGCCTTGACGAGAGCTTTCATTACTTTGTGCTGGAAAACGATCTTGCAGATGCGCAGCCGTTTGTGCCGGAACAGGTAGAAAAAATATACGCACTGGCCTTTTCCGCCTTTGCCGCAGAAGGCTATATGCTGGTTTTAAGAGAAAACAGCATGAACGCAGCCTTGTTCTATACTGCCGATGACAGCTGGCGGCAGAAGATTCAGCTGCCTGGGATGTCCTTTTCTCCCTATTGCATGGCTGTAGACAGGAACGGCAGCATTCATCTTGTTGCTTTAAACGAGCGGGAACACTGCTTGTCATATTTCATCTACAGCAGGTATTTCAGAGCTTTGCAAAACAAATTTGTGCTGGACATCTTGTCTGAATGGCCAGTGCCCCTGGCGGTATGGCTGGATGAGGGACAAAACATCCATATAGCCTGGTATAACGGGGAGAAAGTGGTTTGCAGAATGAAAAGCACAGGCGGCTGGCCTGCCGTTGGCTGGCATTCCGAGAAAAGTTTTGCCGTTGAATCGCCTCCCCAGTTTCTTTCCTTTTGTTCTGCCGGAGGGGAAGTGTTTCTCTGGGGCAAAATGGCAGAAAACCGTATTTTGATATATGATGTTTTGCATGATGAACTTAGCAGCCTGGAACCTGCAGCGGAACATAGCCAGTTGATTCGTACCGGCAGTCCGGGACAGGCAAACCTTAACCTCACCAATGACGGGCTGCCCGAGAAATGGCTTTTCCCGCCCCGGGCACCCGCCAGGGACGCGGAAAGCACAGGGCCAAGGGAGGATGAAAGCCAGCTGATAATACATGCCCGGCGGCTGCTTGCGGAAAAAAACAGCTGGAAAGCGCACTGGCTCAGAAAGAAACAACTCTTGCCCAGTACAGGACGATGCTGGGGATGGCCAAGGAGCATAAAACAAAACAGATTGCGGTCCTCAAAGAGCAGCTAAAGCAGCTTGAACACAAAGTACGTGTTCACCAAGAAGAAATAAAAGAAAGAAATAAATACTTAAGGATAAAAGAGGATGAACTGAAAAAAACAAGCAGGGAGCTTGCCGAGAGCAGGGAAAAAATACGCATGCTGGAGGCGCAGCTCAATAAAGAAAGGCTGCATGCGCAGGAACTTGTTTTAAAGCTTGGCGAACTAGAGAAAAAACTGGAAAACAGTGAAAGCTTCTGGGGAAAAATAAGCGGGTTTTTGCGGAAGATAAGTCCGGATTAATTTTTTCACATCCTCCTTTAGTGCTTCATACAATAGGACACAAAGGGGGAAAAAAATGAACGTTCTTCATTTAAACCGTTTTTTTTCTCGGGGCAGACCACACATGTTTTTTCCCTGGTCAAAGAGCAGCAAAGGCAGGGCCTGAAAGCCTACCTGGCAATGGACGGTTTCCCTTCAAAGCAGTCCCTGGCCTTGTACCGGGATTTGCTGGACGAATTGGGGGCTGTTATCAACAGAGCAAGCGATAAGGCCGCTTTAATGCGGTATATTAAAGAAAAAAAAATAGACCTGATTCATGCCCATTCTTCCTTAACTTATCCCCTGGCAAAAACCCTGGCCGGGAGAATGAGAATTCCCTATGTAATAACCTGCCACGGACTTGGTCTGAATAAACCGGAAAACAGACCGTACCTGCGTGATGCCCGGGCGGTGATCTGCATTTCGCCGCGGGTGGCAGGCACGGTAAGAAGCTATGCAAAGAATGTGTCTATTATTCCCAACGGTGTGGATCTGCAGGAATTCAGGCCGGATGTAAAGAGCGGGCCTGTAAAAATTGCCTTTGTTGCGCGGATTGATCACAGGAAGCAAAGGGGTTACGAACAATTTTGCAAGGCCGTTGACCTTCTGGACAACGTGGAATTCTATATTGCCTCAAACAAGACTTCTCCAAGCAAGACTGCCCGGCATCTGGGCTGGACCAATGAAGTTGCCTCTTTGCTTGCCAAGACCGACATTGTAGCCGGGACAGGAAGGGCAATCATGGAAGGACTTGCCGCCGGAAACGCTGCCGTTGTCATCGGCCAGACTTATCAGGGGATACTGACTCCTGAAAAGGCTGCCAACAAACAATTTCTTGATGTCAGCGGGCTGGCAGGCCGCAATGTTTGCTACCGCACCATTTTTTATGACCTGGCAGGGCTTGTTAAAAACAGGCCCTACCTTAGACAGCTGCAGAAATTCGGCCGCAAGCTGGCGGCAGAGAAGTTTAACATTAAAATTCATGCAACACGCGTAATTCAAATATATAAGGAAGTAACAGGCTGATTTACCGGCAAAGAAAGCCCGCCCCGGCAATAAAAGGGGAAAAGCCTCAAAACACCGGAGTTTTGAGGCTTTTTCAGATTTGTTATGTTTTTTTGGGAAAACTTTTGACTGTGGCTGCCTGATTAAGCAATGCGGGTACCTGTGAATGAAGTTGGCGGCCCCATTGAGGTTTCGATTACTCCGGAAATCTTGTCGCCGTCTACTGTTCCTTTAAAGAAAAATTCGGTTTTACCCATGGGCGACTCCATAACCTCGGTAAATTCAAAATTATTGCCGTCGACTTTGCCGTTTTGAATCTGAAGTACCTGCCCCATTACTTCATTGGTTCCCGTCAATACATTCCCGTCTGTCCTAAAATGAAGCACTGCTTCTGTTTTGCCCATTTGAGATTCTGAGACAATTTTGTAGCTGCCGTCAATCGCCATTGTTCTCCTCCTTATAAATTTTTTTGCTATAACCGCCCCCAGGGCGTATTGTTTTGTTTGAGCGCATTATTAATAGTCTAACATACAAGAAGCTAGAAGCTTGTCAAAATTAGTCGTCTATTTTTCTGTCCATTGTAAAATTTTCTTAAAATTCAGACTGTCCCGCCCAGAGATATATGTGCCGGTACCGCCGGTATTTGGTACATTTTTACCTTGTTTTCATAATTATAGCAAACAGGCTGTTTTTATGCCAGTAATTATTTCCCCTGCCGTCTCCGGCAGGATATTTCGCTGCACTGCAGAATTAAAACCATATCTGCCATGTTTTTCCTGAAACTGCCCAAGCCCGGGAAAGCCAATATCCGGAATATTATTTTTAGGAAGAAACACCGCAGAATATTAAAATATAATTTATCATCGGAAATGAGCCTGAGCGGAAGCATCATCTGAGTAAATATCTGTTCAGAGTGCCGGAGGAGCCTGGGGAGGGTGATTAAGGGATGCCCGCTTCTGCAAAGGAAAGCCCAAAAAACCTGGCTTTCAGGCGGGCCGCCTGGCATTCCAGCGCGGCTAATTACGACAATACTGCCCATCTTGTTACATACGGGGACGACGGTACGTATCCAAACTCCTGGATCAGCCAGGGCAGCGGCCGGGAATGGATCTACATAGATCTTGGCGCCGCTTCGCAGATTGCCGTGGTGACTGTTTGCTGGGGGAGCAATTATGCTTTATGCTACCATATCCAAACAGCGGATAATGCCGGGGACTGGACAACAATTGCCTCCGCCAAAGGCGCGCCAAACAGCTGCATTGAGACAAAAATACCTGCGGCAAGGGCCAGATATGTCAGAATCCTCTGTGAGGAGTCTTCAGGAGAAAACTATATTATTAGAGAAGTCAAGGTTTTTGGTACAAATGACCTGCAGTACAAACTTGCTCCGCTGCCGCCCCCGGAGGCGGACGGCAGGCAGAAGCTGACAGGCGGCAACTGGAAAGTGGAGCGGGCGGCAAAAATTAAGGAAAGCGGCGAAGTCCTCTCGAGGACCGGATATGATGACTCCGGCTGGCTGCCTGCCGTGGTTTCGGGCACCGTGCTTGTTTCCTACCTGAAGGCCGGGGCGGTTTGCGACCCCAATTACGACGACTGGCAGAACCAGGTTTTCGATGCCTATTTCACCGCCGACTTCTGGTACCGCAATAGTTTCGTTATTCCCGCGGACAAAAAAGGCAAGGAAGTGTTCCTCAATTTTGACGCCGTTAACTGGAAAGCCGATGTTTACTTCAACGGGCACTACCTGCCAAATCCGCTGCCCGGCAGGATAAAATCCATTGAAGGCGCATTTATCCGCGCCAAGTTTAACATCACCAAGCTGGCAAACTTCGGCGCGGAAAACTGCCTGGCCGTCTATATCTACAAGAATGATACTCCCGAATATGGTTACTTGATGCCGGGGCCAAACGGCCCGGTCTTCAGAAACAGAAGCGACAAGGGAGAAAAAATCATGGTTTCAACACAGGGGCTGGCAGAAGGCCCCTGGAACAACGGCGGGCGTCTTGGCCTGGATAATCCCACCTTTCATGCCTCCGTCGGCTGGGACTGGTTGCCCACAATCCGCGGGCGAAATGCCGGCATCTACAACGAAGTTTACTTAAGCTACAGCGGCGGGGTTGAAATCTGCGACCCCTGGATGGAAACAAAGCTGGACATCAAGAAGAAAAGAGCCCGGATCGGTGCCGTAAATCTAGCCTTGGGCAAAAAGGTTGCAGCCTCAGTCAATGCGGATGAAGTGCAAAATATTGTCTCCGGCAGCCCGGATAAGGAGTGGCTGATGAAGGGCGGCCCCGGCGACTGTTTTATTATTGATTTGGGTGCAGAAAAAAAGGTCGGCAGTGTTTTTATTGACTGGGGCGAAGTTCCGGACGCCCTCGCCTATGAAACTCAATATGCCGCAAAATTCAAGCTGGAGTCTTCACGGGACGGTATAAGCTGGACTAATTTTGACGCCTACCCGGGCGGCATGGTGGATACAAAATACTTTGGGCTGCGCAAGGCCGGGCCCAACCCGGGCACGGATGTGTTTACGGGGCAGGCTGTCACAAATGCCATTAACGGCCCAACGGGGCAGGTCCTAATTGATTTAAGCGCCCAGGGCTTCGGTGTCAGGCCAATTTCCGTGCCTGTCCCGGCGGCCGTGCGCTACCTGCGTTTTACAATAGCGGAGCTGATGAAAAGCAAACACTCTCGCCACGGCACGCTTCCCCCGAGGATACGTGCAGTCAGGGTTTACGGCGAAGCGGCGGAAGCGGTTGCCCAAAGCACGGTGCGTACTTTCGAGCTTGACGATACAAAAGCCGTGCTGACCTTCCGCACGGAGCTGCACAACAGCCGCAGCTGCCCGCAAACGGCAGTATTGGAAGGCCTTATTACCCCGGCGGCATTAATTTTTCCGCTTCCGTGAGACTTGGGGCAGGCGAAACAAAAACCGTGGAAATACCGGGCATCATAGTCAAAAACCCCAGGCTCTGGTGGCCTAATACCTACGGCGAGCAGTTCCTTTATACCGCCGAAGTGCGGGTAAAAGTTGCGGGCAGGACAGCGGATGAAAAAAGTTTTCAGTTCGGCATCCGGCGGTTTGACTACATTATAGACGGCAATTGCCTGACCCTTTATTGCAACGGCAGCCGGATTGTCATCAGGGGCGGCAACTGGGGCATGGATAACGGCCTGAAGCTCGACACGGCCGAAGATTATGACAACAAGGCCCGCCTGACGGCGGAGGCCAACCTGGTTATGATCCGCAACTGGGTCGGCCAGACAAACAATGAAGCCTTTTATGCCGCCTGCGACAAGTACGGCCTTCTGGTCTGGGATGACTTTTGGCTGGCCAATCCGGCAGACGGTCCCGACCCCAAAGACGAAGAGATGTTTGTGCAAAACGCCATTGACAAGATAAAGAAGTACCGCCACCACGCCTCGCTAGCGCTCTACTGCGGCCGCAACGAGGCCAACCCGCCCGAATCACTTAATGAAAAGCTAAAGGAAATCACGGCCGAATATGACGGCACCCGCCTTATTCCCAACTCGGCTGGCCCGCCGGTGGGCAGCGGCGGCGGCTATGCCCTGCGGGATCCCAGGCAGTATTTTGACGATGTGCCGGATATAATACTGCGCAGCTAGGCCGGGATACCGAATGTGCCGGATTACGAAAGCATAATCAAGTTCCTGGCGGAAGAAAAACGCTGGCCGATCAATGAAACCTGGGCTCTGCATGATTTCACCTTTTATATGAACGGACCGGCAAACAGCTATCTGGCAGCGTTGAAAAACTACCGGAAGCTGGACTTTGAACCGGTGCCCAACCCGGGGCAGAAGTGGGGGCAGAACCCAGCCCTGACCGCCCGGGATGATCCCGGCTTTCTGGCCTATAAAAAAAGCGTCTACAAGCTGATCGGGGACTTGGGCAAGGAACTGACCTTAAAAGAATTTGCCCGCCTGGCGCAGATGATTAATTACGAACACCACAGGGCCCTTTCTGAAGGCCTTGCAGTGAAGCGTTCCAGCGGCCTTTTAATGTGGATGAGCCAGTCGGCCTATCCCTCTTTCATGTGGCAGACTTATGACTATTTCCTGGCGACAAACGGCGGCTACTTTGGGGTAAAGGCCGGCTGCCGGCCTACCCGTGCCGTCCTGGACCCGCGCAGCGGTGAAATTGTTCTGGCCAATTTTACACCGAAAACATACCGGAATGTAACAACAGCTTGCAGGCTTTATGACTTAAACGGCAAACTTTTCCAGGAAACACTTTACATCACAGAACTGCTTGGCCCTGATACCTACGGCCTTGTTTTGGGCAGGGTGGACTGCATGCTTGCACCAACGGACCTGGTGTTTGTCAAACTCACGGTACGGGACGAAAAGAATAACATCCTGGGTGAAAACTTATACTGGCACAATTATCAAGAATACCAAAACTACCGGGCGCTCTCCGGCCTGCCTGCGGTAGGTTTAACGGTGCAGGCAGCCGAAAAAAAACTGGCCTGTAACAGCTGCGGCTATACCGTGGCAATCACAAATAATTCAGGGACGCCTGCGCTGCAGGTGCGCATTAGAACGCTCAGCAGCACAGGCGGCCAGGATGTTCTTCCGGTATTTTACTCGGACAATTATTTTACCCTCCTGCCCGGGGATTCCAAAACGGTAACGCTGGAATTCAACCCTAAAAACCTGCAGGGCGACGAGCCCGTCTTTCATATAGACGGCTTCAACGTTGCAGCCCTAAGCTGCAGCCCCTGCTAAAACTTTGCGGAAAGGTTTGTGACAGGAGATGAAACGTTCCGAAATCAATGCCATTTTACGGGCAGCCGATGAATTTATAGCCGGAATGGGTTTTAAACTGCCGCCCTTTGCCCGTTTCTCTCCCGCAAAATGGCGCAGCCTGGGGGAGGAGTGGGATGAAGTGCGCGACAACCGGCTGGGCTGGGATGTTACGGATTACGGCCTGGGCAGGTTTTGCGAAATTGGCCTGGTGCTTTTTACACTCCGCAACGGCAGCTGGAGAACAAAAAATACAGCAAGCCATATGCGGAAAAGCTTTTAATCTCGGAAGAAGGGCAAATCTGCCCCAAGCATTTCCACTACAGCAAAATGGAGGACATAATCAACCGCGGCGGCGGCAATCTGGTCATGCGCGTCTGGAACTCCGAACCCGGCGGCGCGCTTTCGCCCCGCCCCGTTGAAATAGTGACGGACGGGCTGCGCAGAACCGTTGATGCCGGAAGCAAACTTGTCTTGGAACCCGGAATGAGCATCACGCTGCTGCCCGGACAGTACCATGAATTCTGGGCCGAGCCGGGGTCCGGGAAGGTGCTGCTCGGTGAAGTATCTTCAGTCAACGACGACAATACTGACAACAGGTTTTACGAGCCCCTTGGCCGCTTCCCGGAAATAGAGGAAGACGAACCGCCGCTTTTTCTGCTTTGCAACGAGTACAGGCTTTTTGCCGGGGAATAGCAAATTGCTCCGGACGGCATAAACCCGACAGATTTTAATCATAACGAAAGGAAGGTATCGCTAATGAATGAAGGAAACTTATCACACCCGCAAATCCTGCAGGAATTTAATGCAACTGCGGAAAGGAAAAATTTCTCCCGCATCGGTCTGGCCCTTATAATGTATATTTTGCTTACTGTGGTCCTGCAGATCGCAATCAGCACCGTAACCGAGCGGTTCCCTGAAGCCGTTCCTGCCGCCTTAAAGGCCGGCGGCTGGCTCCCCTGGCTCATAACCTACTTGCCGCAGCTTTTGGTCGGTGTTCCCGTCTGCTACCTGCTGCTGCGCACGGGGGAAGAGCCGGTGCTGCCCGATGGCAGAATCGGCGCCGGCAGCTATATCCAGATTATGATCATGTGCATTACTGTCATGTATATCGGCAATATTATCGGCAACCTCATAACAAGCCTTTTCCAGGCAGGAAACCCCCTGCATAATATTGTTTTGGAATCAAACATCTGGGCGACCCTGCTGCTTGCCGTCATCATGGTTCCAATAACCGAGGAATTGATCTTCCGCAGGATGGTTATGAACCGGTTGTTTAAGTACGGTGACAAGACGGCAATTATTGTCTCGGCCCTGCTGTTTGCGCTCTTTCACGGCAACCTCGCGCAGTTTTTCTACGCCTTCGGCCTTGGCATAATCTTTGGCTATGTTTATGCCAGAACGGGCAAGCTCCGCTACAGCATCGGCCTGCATATGTTTATCAATTTCCTGGGTCTGATTGTGGGAAGCCTGATCCTGCGCCTGCTGGCGAACATTGATCTGGATGCAATCTCCGGCCTGGATTTTACGGACACTGAGGCAGTGCTTGAAATGCTGGGCGACAGCATGGGGCAGCTTTTGATTGTGGCCCTGTACTTTTTAGTTATGATTATTCTTGCCGTAGTGGGACTTGTGCTATTGCTTGTCAAACGGAAAAAAGCCAGGTATGCTGAAGCAACGGTAGTTATTCCCCCGGAAAAACGCGCCGGGATCATCTTCGGCAACCCCGGCATGATTGTGTATGTAGCCTGCACCGTCGTGCTGATCGCTGTTTCATTGCTGCTGCCTGTCATAAGCAACATGGCGGGCGGGATGTAACAGGGCAGTCACTTGAGCCCGGGGAAATTGACACAGACCTCATAGCAGCCTCAAAAATCCTGCACATCGGGACCCTTTCCCTGACTGCAGAGCCGGCAAGAAGCGCTACCTTTCATGCCGTCTCCGCCGCCCGCCTGCTTTTGCCGCTTGTCGACCTGCTCAAGCTTTCCGCCGCGGAAGCGGAGCTGCTTACCGGCAAAAGCAAGCCGGAAGAAGCGGCGGAACTTTTGCTGCAGGAATATCCCCTGTCCCTGATTGCAGTTACCTGCGGCAATAAAGGGCCTTTATCCGTACACAAAAAGTTAAAGCGGATGCCAAAGCCATACCGGCAAAGACCGTGGATACCACAGGTGCCGGAGATGCATTCTGGGCGGCCTTTTTAAGCCGTTATCTCAAATCGGGATTGCAGTGTTCCGAAATCACCGCCGCCGACGCCGCGGATTTTGCCTCATTTGCCGCGGCAGCCGCTTCCCTGTGCGTGGAAGCAAGGGGAGCAATCCCGGCCATGCCCTACCTGAAAGACGTTGATAGGCGGCTGGGCAAAAGAAGCAGGCTCTAGCAAAAGGCGCCCGGCAGGCGGCATAATCAAGGAAAAACTTTTATACAGCACCTCCTGCATTCAGCAGGAGGTGCTTTTTTGCTGAGGCTGGGTTACGACCCCTGAGATGTAACCGGCTTGAAATTAGAATGAAATCGACAGAAAACGACTTGGTAATACTGGCGTGCTATGGTTAAGTAAGTAAGTTAGTAATTTTATTAAGTGTGTTGGATTTAAAACCTTTTTTTCAACGGGGCTGACGTGTCAGTAGCCAGTAGGTAGTGTAAAAATATGGTGACTATTGTCGTATAACTAAGACAAACTTGTCGCAAGGAAGGTTCAGTGCCTTTCTAACAGAGAATGGCAGCCTGTCGCCGAAGTGGGGAGAAAAATTATCGGAGGTAAGAGAAATGAAAAGAAAAATCTGGTTTAGTTTCTTGCTCATCGCTTTGTCGGCCGCAATGATCGGCGGAGCCACCATGGCCTGGTTTAC
>LSQX01126168.1_pt1 | contig 22708 bp, 23 predicted proteins | sample 654561 | NCBI WGS metagenome assembly LSQX01 (sample SAMN04489861, study PRJNA283612) | anaerobic digester metagenome | isolation source: 4 biogas reactors fed with cattle manure at either 37C or 55C with and... | place: Denmark: Kongens Lyngby | collected 2014
GAGACCTTTTTCATTTGTTCCAAATAGATTTCCAACTAATTGTTGACCATCAGACTTAAATGTGACATTCACATGAGGAACATCTAAGACAACTGGGGTTAATCTTTTATCAAAACGCTTAAACACCTTTAAAACTTCTCTTCTAGAAAACCAATAAGCCACTGCTGAAGCGGCAATTAATAACTTTTTACTCACTCAATAACAACCGCTGTGCCCTGAGCATGAATAAGCATCATTTGCCCAATTGTTTCTAAATCAATCTTAACACCAACAACCGCATTGGCGCCTAATTCTCTAGCCCGTTCTACCATTTCATTGAGAGCTGCTTCACGCGCTTTTGTTACTTCATCCTCATATCCTTGAGAACGTCCACCAAAGATATCTCTAATACCTGCACCAAAGTCTTTTAGAAAATTCATTCCCTCAACAACTTCACCAAAAACTGGTCCAATCGTTTGGACAATTTTCTTTTCACTGATTTGGTTTGTAGTAGATAATTGCATAAAGTGTCCTCCTATTCAGCTTCTCGCCAAATCTTGGCTCCAATTGCTTGGAGTTTTTCATCGATATGTTCATATCCTCGATCGATATGGTATGTTTCTCTAATTGTTGTCACGCCTTTAGCCAATAAACCTGCCACAATTAAACTGGCACCGCAGCGTAAATCAGTTGCTGTAACGGTATCACCATATAAAGGTGTTGGTCCTTCTACTGTACACTGGGCAGTAGACAATCTGATGTCTGCACCCATTCTTTGTAACTCAATACAATGTTTAAATCGCTCCGTATAAATAGATTCTTTAACAACAGAGCTGCCAATTGCCTGGGTTAGTAAGGATGTTAAAGGTTGTTGTAAGTCTGTCGCAAAGCCTGGATAAGGTTGTGTGCTAATATCGACCCCTTTTAAATTCTCAGCTTTTGTTACGACGACATGGTCAACTCCTACTTCAGTCTTAACTCCCATCTCAGAGAGTTTAGAAATTAAAGCTTCTAAGTGATGTGGAATAATATTATCAATTCTTACTTCACGTCCCATAGCAGCCGCTATAATTAAATAAGTTCCAGCAACAATACGATCTGGAATAATTTCGTGAACACAACCAACTAATTTCTCAACCCCGTCAATTGTAATAACTGAGGTACCAGCTCCACGAATCTTTGCCCCCATTTTATTTAACATGGTAGCAACATCAATAATTTCAGGTTCTTTGGCTGCATTCTCAATTGTTGTGCGTCCGTTGGCTAGCACTGCCGCAAACATAATATTTATCGTTGCGCCTACACTCGCAAAGTCTAGGTAAATCTTTGCGCCTGTTAACTCTTCTGCTTCAATTAAATAACCCAAATGGTCATAGGTAACTTTAGCGCCTAATGACTCAAATCCTTTAAGGTGTAAATCAATTGGTCGAGGCCCTAAATAACAGCCTCCTGGCATTTTCATGCGCACTCGTTTAAAGCGACCTAATAAGGCTCCCATCAAATAATATGAAGCTCTTAGTTTGGTTACCGCATTACTCTCTAAATCAATATTAATTAAATTACTAGAATCAATTTCTAACATGTCATCTGTTTGTTCAACAGAAACATTTAACTCTTTTAATAAAACTCTTAAATTTTCTACATCGTCAATTTCGGGTACCCCATAGATTGTTACTTTACCATTACTTGATAAAACAGCAGCTGGGATTAATGCGACCGTCGCATTCTTGGACCCACTCACACGAATTGTTCCGTTTAATTCATGTTGTCCTTCAATTTTTATAACATCCGCCATATTTTCGTTCCCTTTCACCCGTTAATTATAACTTATTTGTGAACACTTTTAAACGTGCTCGCATTTAGTCTATAATGTACAGTGGAGGGCATTTATGTACTTACTATTTACAACAGATGTTCATGGCTCAATTATGAGTCATGATTATAAAGACAACTCACAAACAACCCATTCACTCTCACGCTTATCAACAGCATTTAAACAGTATAATGATCACGAGATGATTCTAATAGACAATGGGGATGTCTTACAAGGAACACCTTTAACTACCTATAACAATCGATACCAAGACACTTCTATTATGGCTAAGGCTTTTAACTCACTTAACTATAATTACTTTAATCTTGGAAACCATGACTTTAATTATGGACAGGATGTTTTAAAACGCTATTTGGATACAAACAATTCAAATTGTTTAACGTCAAACATTCTAATCAACAACAAACCAATTGGTGAGCCAAAAATCTATATCAATAAAGACAACATTAAATTTGGTTTGATTGGGGTTGTTACTGATTATATTCCTAATTGGGAGAAACCAGAAAACATTGAAAACATTCAAATCTTAAACACACTCGAAACCGTTCAAAAAGAGGTTGATGAACTTAAACATATTGTTGATCACATTATTGTTATCTATCATGGTGGATTTGAAAGAGACTTACACACGGGTGAAGCAACTGAAATGTTAACTGGTGAAAATGTTGGCTATGAAATCTCAAAAATACCAGAGATAGACGTTATTATTTCAGGTCACCAACATCGTAGCTTTGTTGAGATTGTCAATGACACTCTTTGTTTACAATGTGCTAATAACGCATTGGAGTACATGGAAGTGTTTTATGATAATCACCAGTTTTCTGGAAAACTTATTTCTTCATCAAACTTTGACATCGATAAAAACTTTGAAGAACAGTTTAAGGAAGATGAAACGCTCACTCAAACATGGTTAGACACACAAATTGGAACTGGACCTGATATGAGTATTGATGATGTTTTTGAAGCACAAGTTACTAAATCAAAATACACATCTTTTATAAACCAAGTCTGTTTAGATTACTTTAAAGCTGATTTTGTCTTTAGCTCACTATTCAACACATCACCAGGCTTAAAAGAGAATATATCTATGAGGGACTTAGTTGCTAGTTATCCATATCCTAATACATTAACTCTCATTGAAATCACCAAGGACGTTCTTCTTCAATACCTTGAACAAACGGCCAGCTACTTCTCACTCAAGGACGACACTATTGTTATTAATCCCAAGTTCACTACTCCTAAACTCCAAATGTATGATTATGATATGGGGGATGGATTATCTTATACAATAGATGTTAGTGAACCGATTGGTCATCGTATCAAAAACTTGGTTTTACCTGCAGAGAAAGACAGCTATACTATGGTTCTTAATAACTATCGAGCTACGGGTGGTGGTAACTTCCAAATGATTAAAAATTGTAAGAAACTAAAAGAAAACCCTAATGAAGTCTTGGATCTTCTATATGACTATATTCTTAATAACCAACCACTGGTTGTTAACCATGTGGATAATATTAAGGTGGTTAAGTAAATTTTAAGGTGTCTCAAAATTAATACAAATTTATGCTGAAAAATTTTCTATTATGCCTATCAACAATCTAACAAAAAATCATCGTTAATGATGATTTTTTCTTAGTCACTGTTCGACTTTAATTTTAGATTTCTCTACAACTTCATCAATGAAATCAGCATACTCTAGATTGCTCAGAGCATGTTTAGCATGTAAACCTTTTTCCTTAGCTAATTCAATGGCCCATATGGCCATGTTTTTAGCTTCTTCAATGTCATCGCTGGGTATTTCAATGTTCTCTTGTTGTAACCATTTTTCAATATTGTCTTTCGTTGGTTCTGTTATCTTTGCTGTACAAGAAGTGAGTGCTAAGACCAACATTATTGATAGTATTATATTTTTCATGATTTCTCTTTCTTTGGTCAAAAAAAGCCATAGTAAATAAATGGCTTTAGTTAAAATATTTATGCTTTGTTTTCAGAACCAAACATGTCGATTTTATCGCGAACAACTTGTTTAGCTGCTTCAACACCAGGCGCTAATAATTTACGAGGATCGAATCCTTTACCTTCTAAATCTTTACCAGCTTCGATGTATTCACGGATTCCTTCAGCAAATGCTAATTGAAGTTCTGTATTCACATTAATCTTAGATACGCCCAAATCTATAGCTTTTGTGATTTGGTCTTCAGGAATACCTGTTCCACCATGTAGTACTAATGGAAGGCCATTTGATGCATCTTTAACTTCTGCTAAGCGCTCAAAGTGAAGACCTGCCCAGTTTTCAGGGTATTTACCATGAATATTACCAATCCCTGCAGCTAAGAAATCAATGCCTGTGTCTGCTAGTTTTTGACATTCAACTGGATCAGCGAGTTCGCCTAGTCCAACAATTCCATCTTCTTCGCCACCAATTGATCCAACTTCTGCTTCAACGCTTAAGCCGCGATCATGAGCATATTTAACAACTTCACGCGTTTGTTGTAAGTTTTCTTCTAGTGGTAAATGTGACCCATCATACATAACGGATGTAAAACCAGCATCAATTGCCTTAAATGATCCTTCATATGACCCATGGTCTAAGTGTAAAGCAACTGGTACTGTAATATTTAATGATTCAACTAATGCTGCTACCATATCGGCGACTACTTTAAAGCCACCCATATACTTCACTGCACCTTCTGAAACACCTAATAATACTGGTGATTTCTTTTCTTCTGATACTTCTAAAATAAGTTTAGTCCATTCAAGATTATTAATGTTGAATGCGCCTACCGCATAATGCCCATCGCGAGCATTATCTAATATTGATTTTGCTGAAATTAATGCCATTTCAAGTCCTCCTCTTTTCCTCTATACTTTACATCATTTTGTCGAATTTTAAAAGCTAAAAGCGGTATCATTATATGATCTTCTGAGAGTGGTATAATAATAGTAAGAAAGAAAAGAGGTGTAATAATGAACAAACAACAATTCGATAGAATGAGTAATGATCTTGGATTTATCGCAGCACTCGACCAAAGTGGAGGAAGTACACCTAAAGCTCTTTTGGCTTATGGGGTCAGTGAAGATGCTTATCAAAATGAAGATGAGATGTTTAATCTAGTTCATGAGATGAGAACTCGCATCATAAAAAGCCCTTCATTTAATTCAGACTATATTCTTGGAGCTATCCTCTTTGAAAATACGATGGATCGACAAATTGATGGAATCGATACGGCTGATTATCTGTGGCAACAAAAAGGAATCATTCCTTTCTTGAAGATCGACAAGGGACTGGCTGATAAACAAAATGGTGTCCAAATGATGAAAGACATTAATACTCTAGATAATCTTCTTCATAGAGCTAATGACAAACATATCTTTGGGACTAAGATGCGCTCAGTCATTCATGAAGCTAATCATGAGGGAATTAAGGCTGTTGTGAAACAACAATTTGACATTGCTAGAAAAGTTATTGATGCTGGTTTAATACCTATTATTGAACCGGAGGTTAATATTCACGCTAAGGATAAAAATGAAGCTGAAAGACTCTTAAAGGAAGAACTTGACATCGCATTAAATGATCTTAAATTAATTGATCGAGTCATCTTTAAGCTTACTCTTCCTGAACAGGATAATTTGTATGAAGACCTAACTGATCATCCATCCGTGATGAGAGTTGTCGCTTTGTCTGGTGGGTATTCAAGAGATGTTGCTAATGAAAAGCTTTCACGTAACACAAATGTTGTTGCTAGTTTCTCAAGAGCTTTGTCTGAGGGTTTACATGTTGCGCAATCCGATGATGAATTTAACTCGACCATGAAAGAGTCCGTTACTAGTATCTACAAAGCATCTATTGCTTAATGAAAAAACGCATCCGGTTGGATGCGTTTTAACTATTGTTTTGATAATTTGTTTTGAATGGATGCTTCTATTAATCCTTTAAATAGAGGATGTGCTCTATTTGGGCGCGACTTGAATTCAGGATGGAATTGACAGGCTACAAAGAATGGATAATCTCTTAGTTCAAAAATTTCTATTAGAGATTCATCTGGTGATAGACCTACAAAATCAATTCCTGCTTTTTCTAAGACTTCACGATAATCGTTATTTAACTCATAGCGATGACGATGTCTTTCAACGATGTCTGTTTCTTGATATAGAGCGTGAACCTTTGAGCCTTCGACAAGTTGACATGGATAATCACCTAGTCTTAATGTGCCTCCTAAAACTTCTTCACCGTCATGGTTTTCCATTAAGGAAAAGATTGGGTGTGGTGTATTTTCATCAAATTCTGGTGAATTAGCTCCTTCAAGTCCGGCTAATTCTCTGGCAATATCAATAATTGCTGTTTGCATACCCATACTAATTCCAAAAAAAGGAATCTTGTTTTCGCGTGCATATTTTGAGGCTAGTATTTTTCCGTTAGTGCCTCGTGCGCCAAAGCCTCCTGGCACAATAATGCCATCGACATTTTTTAAGTATTCATCGATATTTTCTGGGTTTAGTATTTCTGAATTGACCCAATCAATTTCCACTTCACTGTCATGTGCTAGGCCGGCATGTTTTAGTGATTCGACGACTGATAAATAGGCATCGTGTAATTGAACATATTTTCCAACCAACGCAATTTTAACTTTATGACTTAAATGTTGTTGTTTAAAGACCATTTCATTCCATTCGTGCATTTCTGCTGGTCTAACGTCTAAGTTCAGTTTATGGACGACATAATCGTCTAATCCTTGACGGTTTAAAATGATTGGGAGTTCGTAAATATTTTCAACATTCGGGCTTTCGATAATGGCATGTTCTCTTACATCACAGAACATGGCTATTTTTTTTCGGATTTCTTGGTCAATTTTTGAGTTGCTTCGAGTGACAATCATATTAGGTTTTACGCCTAGTGACATAAGTTGTTTATAGGAGTGTTGAATTGGTTTTGTTTTAAGTTCATCAGAGCCTGGTATTTCAGGGACTAGGGCTGTGTGGATTATGACGACATCATCTTTTTCGTGTTCACCGTGAAATTGTCTGACTGCTTCTATAAATGGGAGTGATTCAATATCGCCGACTGTGCCACCGATTTCTGTTATTACGACATCGGCTTCGTATTCTTTTGAGGCGTCGTATATCTTTTGTTTGATTTCGTCGGTAATGTGAGGAACAACTTGAACTGTTGCGCCATTATATTCACCGCGTCGCTCTTTGTCTATGACATTCATGTATACACGGCCGGTTGTGATGTTTGCGTTTTGAGTTAATTCTTCATCGATGAATCGTTCATAGTGTCCAATGTCTAGGTCTGTTTCTGCGCCGTCTTTGGTGACGAAAACTTCACCATGTTGATATGGTGACATTGTTCCTGGGTCAAAGTTTATATATGGGTCAAACTTTTGTAGGAAAACTTTTAATCCTCTGTTTTTTAGTAGTCGACCTAATGATGTGGCGACTATCCCTTTTCCGATTCCTGAGACGACTCCACCTGTTATAAAGACATATTTACTCATATTTACACCTCCGTTTAAAAATAAAAAAGCCACTCCTTATAGGAGCTTGGCCCTTTTCCATTATACAAAAGCTTTGTGTTTTGTACAAGATATAAATTTACTTTTTTAGTACTGGTTTATTTTTTGGTACATGATTTAGGACTTCGGCTGTTCCTTGTTCATTAATATAAACAAGGTCTTCAATGCGGACTCCGTCAACTTTTGGTTTATAAATGCCTGGTTCAATTGAGAAACACATGCCTGGTAAAACTTTTTGATGGTTTGAGGCTGAGACATCATAGGGTTCGTGGACTTCTTGTCCTATGCCATGTCCTAAGCGGTGTGTAAAATAGTCACCATATCCACCTTTTGTGATAATATCACGGGCGACTTTATCGATATCACTGAAGGTTACACCTGGTTTTATGGCTTCAATGGCTTTGGTGTTAGCTTCAAGGACTAGGTCATAGATTTCTTGAATTGGGTTACTGTTCATGAAGTATGTTCTTGTCATATCACTGCAGTAATCGTCGACTTTACAACCCATGTCAATAATGATGGATTCATTTTCTTTTAAAATTCTATTTGTTGGAATGGCGTGAGGGTCGGTGCCGTGGTCCCCAAAGGCAATAATTGTTGTAAAGCATGGTTCACTTCCGTATTCGTAGAATAGTTCTTCGATGCGGTCTCTGATTTGTATTTCAGTCATGCCTACTTCTAGTTCATCGCGAATAATTTCCATGATGGTGTCGTTTAGTTTTGATGCTTTGATCATTTTATTTATTTGTTCTTTTGTTTTGATGGCTCTTAGTTTATCGACACAGTCACTTCCGTTTACGAATTCTTTTTCAGGGTGGTTATTAATGAGGTTTAGTGCGTACTGTGCTTGCATTGTTTTGTCTAATCCGATTTTTGTTCCTGATGTGAGCCTTGCGATGATTGAATGGATGTCTTGATGGTCATAATAGTAAATGATGTCGAGTTTGTTAGTTGTAAATAGCTTGTTTAAGACAAGTTTGACTGATGTTTGGGTTATATAGACACCTATGAATCTCTCGCCGGTTTCGATGTCTATCTCAAATAGATAGTTTAGACTGTTTGGATCAGTTATCCATAAACCGTCTAGTTGTTGGTTTTTCATTTCGTTTCTTACTTTATTTAGCATTGTATCCTCCTAAGAAAAAACACCTGAAAGGTGTTTAATATGTGTCAAGTGAGATTGAATCATAAGAATCAGAGTTCTCGTCTACTAAGTCTTCAAAATCTAAATCATCTTCATCATCAAGTTCTAGTGTTTCGATGTTAACTTTGATTTTACTGTATGATTGGCGACTTTTCAGACCCCAAGTATTCTTTTCTAATTGAATAAATCTTGAATCTAAGGTCATAGAATTATAGAACTTCGCCATCTTACTTTTCTTTTCTGACTCAGTAAAGTTTACTTCTTTACATACGTCATCCCATAACTTTCTAAAGTCTACAGGTTTCTTTTTTCTTTTCATCACTTTTTCAGCGACATCTTGTAATGATCTATTAGGCATATCCTTCAATCCCGTCCTCTCTTTTTAATAAAAAATGAAAGTGAAAAGTGTCAACGAGTTGTGAGTTACTATAGAGTTCATATTTCAAATCAATGTCAGAGTCGTTATATTCATACTTTAGTGTCTTAACATCAAATAGTGTTTGACCATACTCTGTTTCTACTGACATTCGTGTTCTACTTAATAAATTAAATAGTCCCTCGGTTGTACTCTCGTGAGTTTTTCTCAATAAATACATTCCATTTTTCTCAAACTCACACTTAATGTTTTTGCTTTCAACAATAAGCTTGTTTTTATCACGTGTAATGATTGCTGAATCGTCATGGATGATATCTGTTTTTAAATTGTCGATTTTTGTAATCTTTAACTTCATGGATACCTCCACAACAACGGCTTTCCTCGATATTATAAGTGATTAAAATAGCTTGTCAAGTATGATAACTGTGAAGATATAATTAACTATTAAACCGTTTAAATATAACTGTCTTTTGTAGCGTCTTTTATTGTTGTTGTTTTGTGGCTAAATAAAAGCCAAACTGTGTTGGCTTTGTCTTTATCGACTCATAAATATATTAATCAAACAGACCGACTTTGATGAATAGCCGGTCTGTTTAGACAATATCTATGTAGTTTCTGGTTTATACTCAAATATCTTTGAAATAAAGTAGTAAGAAACTACAAACCCAATAATCACGAAATAAAAGAAAATCAGAATATCAAACAAACTTCTATTATAAAGATAGACATAAACTATTAAAATTGTTAATGCGGTTGTTGTGAAGAGCATAATCTTTTGGTACTGGTTTAAGTTTAAGTTTTCGATATGTACTGGCTTCTTCCAAATTGCATAAACTATCAATCCTGCAACGATTATTGTAATAATGGTTAATGGATGAACAAAATCAAGTATAAATAAACCAAGTAAGTCCCATCCATATTGTGGTGTGCCAAAATAGCCTGATGTATAGAAATATTAATAAATCGATCCTAAAATCAAACCAATGACTAATGAAAAAATTGATGTTTTAATAAGGTTATGTTGTCTCATTCTTTCAACTACCTTTCACTTACATTAAACAGGTTGCTGAAACACATTTTTGATATTTTGCGACATTGCACCAACAAAACATCAATATGATTTTCTCTCAACACCTCCCACTTTAATAACGGATAACGATTGGAACTAGTACAACAGCAAGTTGTTTTTGATTTTTGATCATCACTTAACAAATCTGTTTAAATATCCATCCACAACTTACTTACAAAGTTGAGTTTACACAAAAGGATTGATACTACGATTGACTCTATTACTATTAGATAAATCCTTGGTTAAAATCTATGTATTTGCACTTATCATCATGTGCGCATAATTGTTATTTTAATATTAACATTTTTTATTTAAATCAACTATATATTGATTTTGTAGTTAAACTATTATTTTTTAGTATATAATAGCCTAGTATTCGTTAAATTATTAATGAAATAATGTGCAAAATGATTTCTATTTAATAGAATGCTCTTTATTGTGACCAATGAGGATGAATTTTTAAATCCTTCTATAGTTGTTGAGATTATGTCTTTAAAATATTCATAAACACTAAAGAAAAAAGTAAATCCATGCTTAAGTTAAACAATGAATTTACTTAGGTTGTGTATTCTTTTTCTTATACTTTTATTTTGGTTTCTTATCGATTCATAAATGCTTCAATGTCATCGACACTCTTTTTGATCTGCGGAGCTAAATCAATACATCCATCCTTTGTAATGAGTAAGTCTGTTTCAATTCGGATGCCTATGTTTTCATCTTGAACATATAGACCCGGTTCATTGGAAATGACTTGGTTTTCTTGAAGTGGTTCGCCTATGATTTGGCCAATATCATGAGTATCTAGACCTAAGAAGTGAGATACTGAATGATAATAATAGGTTGCGACTGGTTGTGTTAGCCCTACTTTTGGTAACTCTTCTTTGTAGTAATCTATGACAATTTGGTTTAAGTCTTGGAGTGTTACTCCGGGTTTTGCGGCTTGGGTAACTTTTTCTTGAACTTTTAGAACGATATTGTACAGTTCTTTCTGTCTTTCTGTGAATTTACCATTGACTGGATATGTTCTTGAAATATCGGCGCCGTAATGATTCTTTTTGGCTCCTAAGTCAAATAAAATTAAATCGTTATCATGAGTTTGGGCATTGTTTTCAACATAGTGAAGGATTGGCCCATTCTTTCCGCTGGCCATGATTGTGTCAAACATTTCGGATGCATTGTTTTTGTTTAAGACATAGAGGAAGTCGGCCTGAATTTCGTATTCATAATCGCCTGGTTCCATATTGCTGATGGCGTATTCAATGGCTTGGTTGGTAATGTCTGCGGCTTCCTTAATTAATTTAATTTCATCTTCATCTTTGATTGTTCTTAAGCGGGCAACTTCAAAGTAACTGTTTTTAATAGGTAGTGCTGGATAATTCTTATTAATCTCTTCAAAGAAAAGCTCAGATTCAAAGGGTCTTGTGTCCATTTGTTGGCGATCTAAGTCTAAATAGAGTGCTTCTATTTTTGATCTGGATAAATAAGTTTGAAATTGTGTTTTAAAATTACTGACGAAATTAACCATATCAACTTGAGATATTTCTCTGGCATCTTTAAGTTGAACAAAGCGACCAATCCATTTTTCCATATCAGGGTTTATGTCTCTAATATAAAGAGTTTCTTGGTTTTTGTTTTCTCGTTTGATTAACATTAAAACACCTTCAGGTTCATTTATCCCTGTTAGGTAATAATAATTACGATTGGCTTCAAATGGGTAGTCTGCGTCGGCTGATTTTCTGACTGGTTTTCCGGCAAAAAATAGAGCCATTTCATTGTTGTTTAATGTTTCAAATACTTTTTGTCTTCTTTTTTTAAAGTTCATCGAATATCTCCTTGATGCTAAATATCTTATTGTCTTCTTTTAATTTTGCGTCAGCCATTGCTTCAACAATTGGGCTGACTTTAGTTATTTCTGCGACTGTTCCATCTCTGAGTAGAATACTAATGAGATTATCTTCATTGTTTAATCTATATGGGATATACGGTCTTTGTCTCATACTGTCTGATCCTAGATAATACTTTGAATCATAGCCTTGTTGAAGTAATAGTTTTTCTAGTTTTTCTTTGATGGTTTCATCGTAATCGACATATTTAAATAAATCTCTGTCAAGTAAACGTCTTGCTAAGTCTTGAAGTGTTTTATATTTAGGGTTTTTACTTAGCGTTTTGAATCCATAGTAACAGGTTGGTTCATCTAAATTTAAGTGGTCTTCAACACTGACGACTTTACCGTTTATAAATGGAATAAAGAATGGTGTGAGTAGTTTGATGTGCTCAGGGTCAACTTGGTATACATCTTTAATGGCTCTAAACATGTTTGTTAACATGATTTCAAATGATCTGGAGACCGGGTGATAATACACTTGCCAGTACATTTGGTAGCGGGCCATGATGTAATCTTCGACGGCATTGATGCCTGATTCTTTGACGACAACTCTGTCGTTGTGGATGAGTAGTGTTCTTAGAACTCGTTCTAGGTCGAAATGGCCATAGGAAACGCCTGTAAAGAATGAATCTCTGAGTAAATAATCCATCCTGTCGGCATCCATTTGGGCTGACACTAATTGTGTGAGTAGTTTTTTTGGATGTTGATGGTTGATGATGCTTGCGACGGCGGATGGTAATTTAGGATCGTATGATTTAAGGACCTGATTGATTTGAGTCTCTCCTAAAATAATTTCAATGCTCATGATTTCGTGGTTGGTGTTTGTGACGGATTCAAAGGCATGACTAAAGGGACCGTGTCCTACATCGTGTAGAAGGGCGGCACATTTGAGTGAAATCTGTTCAAATACAGTCAGATTTTCTTTAAGTCCTTTGACTTCTTCAACCATTCTTCTGGATATCTCATAGACGCCTAAGGAGTGGGAAAATCTGGAATGTTCAGCTCCGTGATATACCTGATAAGTTCCGCCTAGCTGATGAATACGTCGGAGTCGTTGAAATTCTTTAGTGTCTATTAAATTCCAAATAACTTCGTCAGAGATTCGGATATATTCATGGACTGGGTCTCTGAGAACTTTTATCTCAGTTAGTTTTTTATTAATGCTTACTGACATAGCTTTCAAGTCTTTGTTTTAGGGTGTCTCTTCCTAGTAAATACATCGTGTTCATTAAGTCTGGGCCATGGTTTTGATGACTGGTGACAACTCTTAAGCCCATAAATAATGGTTTGCCTTTTACACCGGATTCTTTTTTAACGACGTTAAAGGCTTCTTTTAGATTTTCTACAGTCCATTCTGTTGGTAGATTATCTAAAAGTACTTTGGCAATAACTGGTGTTGTTTCCCATTCTAAAACTTCATTAGCTTCTGGTGTTATTTCGACGTCTTCTAAAAACATATCGACGTAATTAACAATGTCGGATGCATATCCGATTTGATCGCGGTAAAGAAGAATAAAGGTATCTAACCATTCTGATGGTTTGTTGATATCTTTTAAATACGGTTTGACTAGGGTGATTATTTCTTCGTCGCTTAGTGTCTTCATGTATTCTTTATTGATCCATGTAAGCTTATCTTTATCGAACATTGAAGGGGACTTGGATAGTCGTTTTTCGTCGAAGATTTTCACTAGTTCTTGGTGTGAGAAGATTTCTTCTTCACCTTCTGGTGACCAACCTAATAATGATAAAAAGTTAAACATGGCGTCTGGTAAGTAGCCAGCATCTTTATATTGTTCAATAAATTGCATGATTGATTCATCACGTTTACTTAGTTTTTTGTGATTTTCGTTGACGATTAAGGTCATGTGGCCGTATTGTGGGGATTCCCATCCCATCATGTCGTAAATCATTAATTGTTTTGGTGTGTTTGATAAATGTTCTTCACCTCGTAGGACGTGCGTGATTTCCATTGAGTGGTCATCGACGACGACTGCGAAGTTGTAGGTTGGGATGCCGTTTTGTTTAACGATAACCCAGTCGCCCATGTCTTTTGATTCAAATGAAACATGTCCGCGGATCATGTCTTCAAATTCGTAGACTCTGCCTTCTGGAACATGAAGTCGGATTGTGTATGGAAGCTTTTGTTCTTCTCTCTCTTTTACTTCGTGTGGGTCTAGGTTATAACATTTTAGATTATAACGAGTTGATGCGTGTCCAGCGTCTTTCTGTTTTTGGTAGTCTTCTTCCAGTTCTTCTGGCGTACAAAAACATTTGTAGGCAAATCCTTGGTCTACTAAATATTCAGCAATTCCTCTGTACATGTCCAAACGTTCCATTTGTCGGTATGGTGCGTATTTCTCATTTGGTTTTAATGGGGATTCGTCGGCGTAAATGCCCATCCATTCTAAACCTTCGATTTGGTTTTGTTCACCGTGTTCAACATTACGGGCGATGTCTGTGTCTTCGATTCTTAAAATAAAGTCACCATCGTGGTGTTTGGCGTATAAATAATTAAATAGAGCTGTTCTTGCGTTTCCTATGTGTAAATTTCCTGTTGGGCTTGGTGCATATCGAACTCTTACTTTTGACATATTTTATCTCTCCTTCAATAATACTACGCATTGAGCCATGACACCTTCGCCACGACCAATATAACCTAGCTTTTCGCCTCTGGTTGCTTTTAAATTAATTTGGTTAAATTCTATTTCTAAAATAGGGCATAACTTTTCTTTCATTTGTTCTAAATATGGAGCTAACTTAGGCTCTTCAATAATAACTAAGGCGTCTATGTTGCCAATTTTGTAATTTTTTTCTTTCATCAAATGAATGACCTGTTTTAATAAAATTAGTGAGCTTATTCCTTTGTATTTTGGGTCAGTATCTGGGAAATGTTTTCCTAGATCACCTAAGGCTAAGGCTCCTAAAATACTTTCAGCGATTACATGAACTAAAACATCAGCGTCAGAATGCCCGACACATCCTTTGTCTGATTCTATTTCAACTCCACCTAAAATTAAGGGGCGATCACTGGATAATTGATGAATATCACTTGATTGTCCTATTCTCATATAATCCTCTCATTTACCTTCTTATTATAGCACTTAGAAGCTTTATTTTAAATTTAATGTGTGTGTTAAGTAGACATTGTCGTTAGACAGAATAAAGGGAACGTCTTTTATTTGGTGATATTGATAATGATTATCATTATTTATCGTGATAATAAGTCTTGACAATATACTCACAATAGCATAAAATACTGTGGAAAAGGTTAGAGGAAGCTAACATTCGAGGTCTGTTATGAATTTATCACAAGCTGAAATAGGTCAACCTGTCTTTATTCTTAAGATTAATGGCGAAAAACATATTCGTCGTCGGTTGATGGATATGGGTTTAACTAAGAAACAAATTATAGTTATTAAAAAAGTGGCACCGTTGGGTGACCCTATCGAAATCCGTGTTAGGGGATATGAGCTCTCTCTCCGTAAGGAAGACGCAAAAAATATAGATGTAGAGGTTGTTGAATTATGAAAATCGCATTAGCTGGAAATCCTAACAGCGGTAAAACAACCCTTTTCAATGAGTTAACTGGCAGTGCCCAACATGTTGGTAACTGGCCGGGTGTGACTGTTGAAAAGAAGGAAGGACTTCTTAAGAAACATAAAAAAATTACAATTGTTGATCTGCCTGGGATTTATTCTCTTTCTCCTTATTCTTTAGAAGAAGTTATTGCTCGTGACTTCTTGGTAAATGAGGAAGTTGATGCCATCATCAATGTTGTTGATGCTAGTAATCTTGAGCGTAATTTGTTTTTAACGACACAGTTGTTGGAACTCAAGATTCCGGTGATTGTTGTTTTGAATATGATGGATGTTGTTAAATCTCGTGGAGATGAGATCCATTTAAATACATTGGGCAAATTATTGGATACTAAAATGGTTGAAGTTATTGCGAAACATGGTAAAGGAATTGACAACTTGGTTAGTATGCTACTTAATATTTATCCTAAGCCATCTAGATTAAATTGTTTTACCAAGGATGTGTCAGAGGCAATTGCTTTAATTGAATCACATATTAATAAGTTTCAACCCACTTTACGTTTTGATGCAATAAAGGTGTTTGAGCGTGATGAGCATGCGATTGAATTATTACATCTTGATGATCATAAGCTTGGGTTGATTGATAATATTATTAAGCCGATTGAAAAGAAATATGATGATGACTCAGAAGCAATTATTATTTCTCAACGATATGACAAAGTTACTGAAATCATTCAGGAGAGTAGCAAGAAACAAGATTTGTTACAAACAGCGAGCGAGAAGATAGATAAAGTGCTTACTCATCGCTTGTTAGGTTTACCTATCTTCTTTGTGATTATGGGGTTTGTTTATTATATTTCTATTACTACTGTTGGTGATTATGGAATCCAGTTTATGGAGTCATTGATTGCTACTATTAGTGAGCATTTGAATAACTTTTTAATGGCTGTGAATACCTCTGATTGGGTCAGATCTCTTGTTGTTGATGGAATTTTTAATTCTATTGGGGCAATCTTTACATTTGTGCCTCAATTATTTGTTTTGTTTTTGCTTCTATCAATATTAGAAGATACTGGTTACATGGCACGTGTTGCGTTTATCTTAGATAGAGCATTTAGACGTTTGGGTTTGTCGGGTCGTTCATTTATTCCGATGCTTATTGGGACTGGTTGTAGTATCCCTGGTATTATGGCTACTCGTACCATCGAGAGTGAGAATGATCGCAAGATGACAATTCTGTTGACGCCTTTTGTGCCTTGTTCTGCTAAAGTTCCAATCTTTGCGATGTTTATTTCGATTTTATTTCCGACCATGGCGTGGATCGGACCGTTTATTTACTTGTTTTCATTCTTGGTTATTGTTATTACTGGATTAATTCTTAAGAAGACTAAAATATTCAGTGGACATCCAAGTCCGTTTATTATGGAATTACCGGAATATAAGATTCCTACAATCAAATCTCTTTTGATTCATATGTGGGATAAGGCGAAGGGCTTTGTTAAGAAGGCTGGTTCAGTTATATTTGTTGCTGTGACCATATTATGGGTCCTGTCTCACTTTAGTTTGGACTTCCAATTCTTGACTGATGAACAAATAAGTCAATCAATCTTGGCTAATATTGGAAATATATTGCGTTTCGTATTTGTTCCATTAGGATTTGGTGATTCATGGGCTCCAGTAACTGCTGCTATCTCAGGGATGGTGGCTAAGGAAGTGGTTGTCAGTACATTTGCTAGTTTATCAGCCAGCATACCGATTGTGTTTTCTCAGCTTAGTGCATTGTCATTTATTATCTTTATTTTGTTCTCTAGTCCATGTGTAGCGGCAATAGGAGCAATGAAGAAGGAGTTGGGTTCAACTAAAGCCACCTTGATGGTGATTGGGTTTCAAACTGGATTAGCATATGTAATATCTTTGATTACTTTCCAAGTTGGAAGATTAATACTTGGAGGAACAACCTTCGTGGTTCCTCAAACTTTAGATTTATTGAATCGTGAAATTCCGGAAGCACTAAGTATTGATTATCAGTCATTATTCATGGTACTTTCAATATTCGCCTTGATTTTATCCGTAGTTTATATTATAAGTAAACTAGGAAGAAAGGAGAGTGTGGCACATGACTATAGCTGATTTCATAATACTAAGTTTCCTAGTGTTTGCCATTGGGTTTTCTGTCTATAGAATGTTTAAAAACAGAAGAGCTACTGGATGTTCAGGTTGTGATCAACATTCTCAACCAAAGTGGATTAAAGACTACAATCGTGACATTTAAGCAACCTCAAAAGGTTGTTTTTTACTGCAGAAAGTAAAGAGTTTCTTGGGAACTGAGCATACTTGTTAGCGTATGTCTTTGCTAACAGCGGTTTCTCATTTTTACCGAGCTATCCCCGTCACACCGACGGTTCTTTTTTGTTTAAAACTTGGATATCGTTTATTATTTCTCCTTCTTCATGAGTCTTTATAGTCAAGTAATTATGTTGTTCCTAAAAACTTTTGAAAATAATTGTGTTTTTCTCTTGACATTACTGTGCGTCATACAGTATAGTATAAACATCGGGAGGTATCTATGAAAGAACATTACCAATCAGAAATGCGTAAGGGTTATATGGTTTTGGCTGTTTTAAGTCAATTAAGTGAGCCTCAATATGGCTATTCTCTTTCAAGAAGTTTGGAAGAACATGAGTTTCCAATCGAAACTAACACACTTTACCCTCTATTAAGACGATTAGAGAAAGCCGGGTTATTAGAATCAACTTGGGATACTCAAGAATCGAATCCACGAAAGTATTACCAAAAAACAACGCTAGGTGATGATATTTACAAAGCACTGGTTGAATATCACACATCCAATAAAGAAGTTATTGATCAATTGATCTAGGAGAAATCATTATGAAAGACAGTTTAATTTTAGAGTATGTCCGTATATACACAGAATCTTTCCCACAAAAAGAACAAGCTGAAGAGCAGTCTGAGTTAAAGGGATTAATAAATGATTTAGTTTTAGAAAAACAAGACAAAGGTTTGTCATATGAACAAGCAGTAGAATCAACATTGACTGAGCTTGGAAACCCTAAACTCTTAGCCAATAAGAATCAAGGTAAGTCAGATGCTTTGTTGTCTGGAGTTTATTATCATGAGTTCTTAAGAGTTTTACCAATGGCCCTTATCGGTGGCGTTGCGATTATGTTACTTTATACTATTGTGAGAGTTATTTTCCTCCATATTCAACAAGAAGTATTAGAACCAATTGCAACTTATAGTTTTCTTTTAGCAATCGCTGTTTTCACCTTAGTTGTTTTTGTTATTCTAGAGAGAGCCAAAGCACCTATTAAGGCACAGGAATGGAGCGTTGAGAGCTTAAGATCATCAATTAAGGCAATGAGTAAGCCAACACTTATTCTGGGTTTTGTGTTTGGGTTATTCTTTCTAGTTATCTTTATGTTTTTACCAAATTTGTTAGACTCGGTGACCGATTTAGAGTTTGATTTTACGTCTCTCATGCGTGAGTGGAAAGTAATGTGGCCTTTCTTTATTGGTTTAATTGTTATGTATAGTGTTGAATTTATCCTAAAAATCATTCATCCTGTTTACGATAAAGTAACCCTGCTGATTACAATCATTTCAAATGTTGTAACGGTTGTTTTGGCTGGATTTATTATTAACGAATTATTCAGTTTAACTGTTTCAACCAATGTCATTGAATATCAATTTTGGACAGTTGTTTCAACAATTGGTGTGTTTGTTATTATCATGCTGTTTGATACTTATGATTTTTATAAAAAAACCAAGAGTTAATACTCTCGGTAGATAATGCCTTTGGCTACTTCTAGATCTGTGTGATCCGTAATCCTGTAGGTTGTTCCTAGTTCTTTGATTTGAGCAAGTTCTTCATCCGTGAGATTGAAATCAAAGAGATCAATGTTTTCCTTCATTCTTTCTTTGCGGATCGTTTTAGGGATTATCGCTATTCCATTTTGAATTAGATATTTTAAAGCTATTTGGGCAGGGGTCTTGTTGTAATTATTTCCAATCTTGGTTAATAATTCATGTTTAAATAGATTATTTTGGCCTCGAGCCAGTGGAGACCATGCCTGCATCACAATATTATGTTCATCCATAAATTCTTTTTCATCAAGTCTTTGAGCAAAGACATGAGCCTCTACTTGGTTAATAACAGGTACAACATTGTTGAAGTGGATTAAGTCAATGAGTCGGTATGGATAAAAATTACTCACACCAACTGATTTGATAACACCTTCTTCATACAATTCTTCTAAAACACGGTATGTTCCGTAATAATCACCAAATGGTTGGTGAACCATAATACAATCAACATAGTCTAGTCCTAGTTTTTGAATCGATTCTTGAATCGATTTTTTTGATTTCTCGTAACCTGCATTATCAGGCCATACTTTTGTGATGACAAATAATTCTTCGCGTGGGACATTGCTTCTTCTAATCGCTTCACCTACTGCTTCTTCATTTACATAAAGTTGAGCTGTATCGATTAATCTGTAGCCAACCTCAATTGCATCTAAGACAGATTGGACACATTCATCGTAATCATCTATTTTGTAGACTCCATAGCCAACAATCGGGATTGATAAGCCATTATTTAACTTTAGATATTCCATGATTCCTCCTTGGTTTTATTGTATCATCTATCAACTTGTTAGTTGAGTAAAGTAAAAAGAGATTTTTACATCATCTCTTTTCGTTGTTGTTATCCTAAGAAACCGCCTAAGATGTCTTTAAGACCATCAAGTAAGCCGCCATCATTACTGTCTTCTGTGGCTTTTTTAGTGCGACCTGTTAAGTCGCCAAGAATATCTGTTAAATCCATTCCTGTTTTCTTCTTTTGGGTTGTTGGTGCTTTTTGAGCGTTTGTTTTTGATAGAGCTAGTAAACTTAGAATCATTGGTGCGTATTTAGTTAATAAGTTTATAACTGAACCAATATCTAAACCTGAATTTTTGGCTAGATTGTTTGTGACTTGTTCACGATTGTTGCCAAACATATGATTAAGGATTTTATCCCCATCTTCTTGGTCTGCTCCTTTTAAGAAACCTAATAAGTCAGAAGGGTCTTCTTGGTGATCATCCAATGCACGATCTAACGATTGTTTTCCTTCTTCGTCACTGGCATTTTTACGAAGGGCTTCAAGCATTGTTGGAATAGCAAGTTTAGTTAACTGCTCAACCTGTTTTGGTTCTGCTTTTGTATCAACAGCAAGCTCTTCCATTGTGTTTTGGTTAAATAATTGGCTTTGAATAAGATCAAATAGATCCATATTAGTCCTCCATCGCTTGTACAGCGGTAATTAAGGCTAGGTTATAAACATCTTGTTGATTACAGCCACGAGATAAATCATTTACTGGCTTGTTTAAACCTTGTAGTACCGGGCCGACTGCTTCATAGCCGCCCAATCTTTGAGCGATTTTATAGCCGATGTTGCCTGAATCAAGTGTTGGGAAGATAAAGGCGTTTGCTTTTCCAGCAACGGCTGAGTTTGGTGCTTTCTTTTTTGCGACATCTGGCACATAAGCAGCATCAAATTGTAATTCACCATCAATGCATAGATCTGGATATTTTTCTTTAGCAATTTCTAATGCTTTAATAACTTTTTCGGTTTCTTCTGATTTAGCCGAACCTTTGGTTGAAAATGATAATAACGCAATCTTTGGATCAATTCCAAATTGTCTTGCTGTTGTATCAGTTATGCACGCTGTTTCAGCCAAATCTTCAGCTGTTGGGTTTATGTTGATTCCACAGTCTGCCATTAACAATCTTTCTTCGCCTTTAACTAAGAAGAAGATTCCGCTGGTTCTTTTATAACTTGGTTTCATTTTTATGATTTGAAGACCTGGGCGAATGGTATCTCCTGTTGAGTTATCAGCACCGGAAACTAAACCATCTGCTTTTCCAGCATAGACTAACATTGTTCCGAAATAATTCTTGTTGGTTAGTAATAACCGACGAGCATCGTATTCAGAAATCTTTCCAGCTCGTCTTTCAACAAATAATTTCACTAAGCTTTCAATATCATCATAATGTTCATTATCAATAAAAGTCATACCCTTAACGTCAAACTGGTTTTCAGAAATTAGTTTAGTGACTGCTTCACGATTACCAACGACGATTGGGTCAACATACCCATCCTTATGTAAATCGACACAGGCACTTAGGACACGGATATCATGTCCTTCTGGAAATACAATTTTAATACGTTTGTTCTCTAGCTTTTGTTTTAATTCATCAAATAAATACATAGTTCCTCCTACTATTTTTTATAACTTAATAAACTGTTCAACATCGAGCACAAATATGGTTGCGCCGCCCACTTGAACTTCAACCGGGAATGAGGCATAGCGCCCAATGTCATAAGAAGCAGTTGAAGGAACAATTTCGGTTCTCTGTTTACTCTCAGAACCAATGACTTCAATACATTTTTCAACTTTGTCATCTTGTGTTCCCACAATTAATGTGGTGTTTCCCGCTCTAAGAAAACCGCCTGTTGTTGCCAGTCGAGTGACTTGGAAGTTTTCTTTAGTAAGAGCCGAAGAGACAGATGAACTATCATCGTTACTAACGATTGCTAAGATTAATTTCATGTCAAATCCTCCTGTTGGCTTAATTATATCATATTAAAAAGCGCTTTCTAATTCTACTGATTAAGTTTTTATATTACACAACAAAAAAAGAGCTGTAGCTCGTAGAGTTACAGCTCTTTGGTTAATTCTTAGTCACGTCCAGCGATTTCTGGAATAGATTTCAAAGCATCGACTGCTTGAATTTCGTGAGTATCACGTTGGTATTCCCAAAGTGACATTGTATCAGTACCGATACGTTGACCATTACGGTAATCAACACCACCAGCTAGAAGTAGATCAATTGCATCTGATTCCATAGCTGCGATGAAGTTATCCCAACTAAGAGTATCTTCACCAACACGGCGTAAACCTTCGATAAATGTAGTTGCTGCTACATAACCTGATTTAGCATGTGTAGATTCTTTTAGATCAGCTTTTTCTGTATCTGAAAGTTCGCTGTAATTATCAATAATTCTTTCAAACTCATCGTATTCTGATTGAACATCGTCATACCAACCATTCATGTAGATTGAACCCACATTTGCTTGAGCTTGGTTAACGTGTTTAACGTCAGCATTTACATAAGATGTAAAGATAGGCGCTTTTACTTCGTTTGAGTTTAAATCAGGTAGAAGTGCTTCAAAAAACGGTTGGTTAGAAGCGATGATAATACTATCGACATTGTCTGATTTGATTTGTGCTGCAATAGTACCAGCATTTTCAACACTGCCTGGATATTTCTTAACTTCAAATGATTTTCCATCAGCTTCAAAGTTTGC
>LSQX01076496.1_pt1 | contig 22707 bp, 25 predicted proteins | sample 654561 | NCBI WGS metagenome assembly LSQX01 (sample SAMN04489861, study PRJNA283612) | anaerobic digester metagenome | isolation source: 4 biogas reactors fed with cattle manure at either 37C or 55C with and... | place: Denmark: Kongens Lyngby | collected 2014
CAGTTGAGTCAGAATGGGCGGCAGTTCGGTCTGCTGGTTGATCTCCCAGCCCCTGTTGGCGTCACGGTTAAGGTGGATCGCCAGGCTGGGAATGGTGGCTATGGGTGTTTTAAAGTTGATGAGCCGGTTATGCAGTTGGCCCTCCAGTTCGTAGCTGACGCGGCCGGCCAGAGACAGGTCGCGGTCGAACCAGGGCGACAGCAATACACCGCCGTACACCTCGACGCCCAGCTGCCAGTAACCCCGGCTGTTGACTTCGGGGTTGGGCTTGACCTTCAGGCAGGGGCTATCGGTGTGGGCACCAATCAGGCGCAGGCCCTGTTCTGCAGGATCATTTTTGCCAAGGCTGAAGGCGATGATGGAGGAGTCGTTGCGGGTGACAAAGTATTTGCCCTGGGCCTCCAGCTGCCAGGAGTCGCGCTCGTCCAGGCGGCTGTAGCCGGCCTGCTGCAAAATGGCAGCCATGCTGGCGGTGGCGTGGAATGGAGTGGGGGAGTCGGCAATAAAGTTTGCCAGTTGTGTGAAGCGGTGTTGCGTAGACATGGAAATCCTTGTAAGTAAACACTGAACCAACAGTAGCACGATTATACAACTGTGTTGTATTCGTTAGCCCTGCCTCGTTTTCTTTCGGAGACTGTTTGTGTTTAAGAAAAGGCTGAACACTTGCCTGTGCTGTCAGGATGTTGTTGAAAGTCAGCATTTTCGCTGCTTTTCGCATCGCTCTGACTGCCCCGCCAATATTGTTCAGCGCATCTTTGAGGGCTCGCGGACAGTGAGGCTCCCTTGTGTGTTTGATGGCTATCGGCCATTGCTTGATTCAGTGTTTTTTGCTCGTTATTGGTTGTTGCTTTTAGGCCAGAGGCGGATCGCCGCGCCTTCGGCCGGCCAGAGTTGTAGCTGGCCGTGTTCAGAGAAATCCCAGCGTTCGACTTTGGGTAGTGCCTGCAGGTAGCGGTTTTCCTGCTCCATCAGGGCGGGTGCGCAGGCTTTGCGGGTGCTGGCGATGTGGCTGATGCTGAGCCGTTCGCCGTCTAGCCGGTAGTTGCCAAACCACTGATTGCAGCCGGCAAAGCCGTGAACGCGCTGCTGTTCGGCATCCAGCTGCAGGGTCAGGTGACTGCGGTCGATCAGCGGGCGTTCGCCGATCCACTCGACGATGTATTCCTGGCCAGTGTGCAGCTTTGTCAGGCTGCAGCCGGTCAGCAGGCCGAGAATGATGAGGAGGGTGGCAGTTTTCATGATCAGGCTTCCTCGTGTTGGCATTGACGACACAGGTGGCGGCCATGGCGGCTGATCCAGCCCAGCTCTTGCAGGCGGGCCTCGGCGGCAGGGAGGCGGGCGTTTTCGCCGTGCGCCGCATCCACGGCAAATTCAAGCTGTAGCAGACTGTTGCAGCCATCGCACTGTACCTGCCAGGTGTGGATTTCCAGCTCTTTAAACGCTGGGCCGCTGGCGCTGGCGGTCCACTGGCCGGGCGGGTTGATCAGGTGGCGTACGCTGCGTACCTGGAGTTCCATGCTGAGGTCACGGCTGCCCTTGAGACTAACGATCAAGGTGTCGCCGGGCTGGATGTTGCCGCCATTGCCGGTAACCTGGTATTGACCGGGTTTGAGCGGGCGGCACTCAGTCAGGGTGTGCTGGGGAGCCAGCAGGGTATAGCGGAAGTCATGTCGGGCCATGGGATCCTCAGGAAATATCCAAAACTTTCATGCGATAGCGCAGCGGGCGCAGGCTGGTGCCAAGTTGTTTTGCGCAGGCGTGCTGATCGTGTCCGCATTGCTCCAGAGTGCGCAGAATCAGTGAGCGCTCGGTATTTTCAAGCCGGTCGGTGCGGCTGTAGGAAGCTGTTGACTGCTCCGGCACTATGGCAGTTGTTGCTGCCTCTGTGGCCGGGGCGATCAGTCGCTGGGCTGTTTGCATCTGCAGGTCGTGGGGCTGGATTACTGCATGGTCGCACAGGGTATAGGCGCGTTCCAGCATGTTTTCGAGCTCGCGTACATTGCCGGGAAAGTCGTGCTGACACAGCTTGTCCATGGCTGCTTTGCTGAGCCGGACCTGGCGGCCGTCGGAACACAGGCGCTGCAGAAACACCTGGGCCAGCTCCAGTATGTCATCACCGCGCTCCCGCAGGGGAGGCACGCGAATTTCGATCACGTTAAGGCGGTAGTACAGGTCTTGCCGAAAGCGGCCTGCAGCCACTTCGGCGGCCAGGTCTTTATGGGTGGCGCTAAGGATACGGGTATCAACCGGCAGCTCTTGCTGGCTGCCCACCGGCCGTACTGACTTTTCTTGCAGGGCTCGCAACAGCTTGACCTGCATGTGTAGCGGCAAATCGGCCACCTCATCGAGGAACAGGGTACCGCCGTGGGCGGCCTGGAAGAGTCCGTCCTGGTTGCTGTGGGCACCGGTAAAGCTGCCTTTTTTGTGGCCAAAGAACTCACTTTCCATCAGCTCGGCAGGAATGGCACCACAGTTGACCGGGATGAAGGGTTGGCCTGCACGGTTCCCATGCTGGTGAATTTCGCGGGCGACTACCTCCTTACCGGTGCCGGACTCGCCACTGATGTGTACCGGAGCCTGGCTGTGTGCCAGTTTGCCGATTTTTTGGCGCAGTTGCTGCATCGGGCGGGAGTGGCCTAACAACGGGCTGTCACCGGACACGGACTGTTGGCCAGCGCTTTGTTTCAGGGCACTTTGCACCAGTTCGCGCAGGCGCTTGAGGTCCATGGGTTTGGTGATGAAGTCAAAAGCACCGGCTTTCAGTGCACGGGTTGCCGTTTCGATACAGCCGTAGGCAGTGATCATGGCAATTGGCATGCGTGGGTACTTTTGCTGGGCGTGAGCAATGATATCCAGGCCGTCGCCGTCGGGCAGGCGCATGTCGGTCAGGCACAGGTCGTAGCGGCGTGCTTGCAGGGCTGCGTAAGCTTCGGCTGCGTTACTGGCGCTGTCTGCTTTTAGTCCCATGCGCAGCAGGGTGATTTCCAGCAGCTCACGGATGTCTGGTTCATCATCAATGATCAGTACGGATTGAGCGTTCATTTGAATAAGCCAAAACTTTTGGGGTGGGCGAAGGTGATACGAAAGCAGCCTCCCTGGCCAGGCCGCTGAATGTAGTCAAGACGGGCCTGGTTGAGCTCGCATAGCTCGCGGCAGATGTATAAGCCCAGACCGGTGCCGCTTTTTTCTGTGGTGTGAAACGGTTCGAACAGGGCGTCTTGTTCTTCCACTGGCACCCCCGGGCCGCTGTCACGAACTTCCAGTACAGGCAGTAGCAGGCTGTGATGGCGAAACAGATAAATGTCCACTTTGCGCTGGCCGCTTACTTCTGTGGTATGACGCATCGCATTGGCGATCAGGTTGTCGAGGATCTGGTTGAGCTGGTGCGGGTCCATGCGGGTGTTGAGATGCTTGCCAGTGACCTCCAGCCTAAGGCTTTGGTTGGCTGGTGAGCTGTCGCGATAGGCATTGACGTAGCGGTGCAGCCAGTATCTCAGGTCCAGCAGCTGCGGTTCGGGCTTTTGCTGGCGTGACAGCTGCAGGACGTTTTCGATAACGTGGTTCAGGCGTCGCGTTTGCTCCTGGATGATTTGACTCAGACGCAAGTCAGCTCTGTTCAGGGTTTCGGACTCGCCCAGCAGCTGTGCGGCATGGCTGATGGCTCCAAGCGGGTTACGGATTTCGTGGGCAATGCCGGCAGTAAGTCTGCCCAAAGATACCAGCTTCAGCTGCTGTGCTTGTTGATTGTAATGGCGGGTATCTTCAAGGAATATCAACAGCCTTGATTCGTTATTTTGTCGATGCGGCACAAAACCTGGCTGCAGCTGCGGGCTCTGTGTGGAAAACTGCAGCGGGGCTGGCGTGATGGAAGGGTTTTTTTGCCAGCTCTGATAACTTTCTATCAGGGACGGAAAGTATTCCTGTAGGTTTTTTTGTTTCAAGTTGCGACTTTCCAGCATATGGAGTGCTGACTGGTTGTATTGCAGGATGTTAAATTCCCGGTCCAGTACCAGAATGCCGGTACGCATGCGGGCAATGATGGCGGCATTGAGGGCTTCAAGGCTGGCGACTGCAGTGGTTTGCTGCTCCAGCAGCTGCTGGCTGGCCAGGAGTTTGCGACCCAGCGCCTGCACACCCAGTGCGGCAGCAAAGCACAACGCGCCCAGCATGCCGGCTTGCATGAACTGGCCGGATGCTTCCGGGTGGCTCAGGCTCAAATAAAAGGTGAGATAAATAATGCCGGCAGCTCCTGCTGCGGCGATGAGCAGGCCGATATTGCGGTAGAGCAGGATATTGGCGACTGCTACGGCAACCACTATCAGATTACCGATACCACTGGGAGTACCGCCAGCGGCGTAATACAACAAACTGAGCAGTAGAACATCAAAAAGCGCCAGAGCAAACAGGGGGGCAAGGCGTTCGGCCCGTGGCATGACCAGAATGATCAGCGTGTTGATGATCAGGTAACCCCAGCTGCCCAGTGTGAACAGGCGGCTGTGGGTAACATTAAGCAACTGGTTTTCCAGGCTGCTGGAAATCAGCAGAACCAGCGAGAGCCCGATCAGCAGCCGGTACAGGTGGTACAGGCGCAAAGGGCCTTGGCCGGCTTGGCCGAGCAGGGCGAGCTCATTGGCATTCATTGATGCTTGGGCCCTGCTTGGGCGTGAGCGTTGCTGCAGTACCACCGGTTATGCAGGCGCACTGCCTCTGGCTGCGGCAGGTGCAACTGACAGTGCGCGCAGCATACCATGGGGGTTGCCTGTGTCAGCCGGCTGCTGGATTGCTCGGCAGAAAGGGATTTGACTTTTTTCCATAGCCACCAGCCAGCCAGTGCCATCAGGGCCAGAATGAGAAGTCGAGAGATGCCCATGCGGGGTTCCGTTTATAGAATATCAAGCAACAAGGAAACACTGAATAATTGATGGCGCTGTCAGGGCTGTGTTTAAGGCCGGCATTAAAATGCTCGTTTACTCTCTGCAAGCTGTGTTTCTTTACCGATATTTGCCTTGCCCTGGCGGCTTGTCAACATTGCTCAGCACTTGCATAAGTTTACCCGTAGCGGCACGGGCGGGCAAAGAGGCATCAACATAGTGGCTGTGCCTTGCCCGAATTGTTGCCAGACGTGGAGAGTCAAAATAATGTCTCCTTTCTTGTTTTTGTGTTCGCCTTCTTTGTAGTCTGTTGATTTTAAAGGGTTAGTCTTGCTTTGGCACGGACGTTGCTTTGTGTTGGGTGAGAGTAAATTCAGCAGGAGAGGCAGCATGAGCATCAATTTCAGCAAAGCCCTCGGGATTCATGAGCAAGCCCTGGGCTTCCGTGCCCGGCGTGCTGAGGTGCTGGCCAATAATATTGCCAACGCAGATACGCCGCATTTCAAGGCACGCGATCTGGATTTTTCCAGTGTCCTGGCGAGTCAGGCGCAGCAGGGTGGCAGCACATCTCTTGAGCGTACCCACCGGCAGCATTTTGATGTTGATGGTGTTGAACTGGCTGACCCGGCGTTGCGTTTTCGCAATCCGCATCATGCGGCAATTGATCAGAACTCGGTCGACCTGCAGGTGGAGCAATCCCATTACACCGAAAATGCGGTTCAGTTTCAGGCCAGTTTTACCCTGCTCAATAACAAATTCAAGGGGCTGATGATGGCCCTGCGTGGCGAATAAGCGAGGTATTCATCATGTCCTTATCCAGTGTTTTCCATATTGCCGGCAGTGGCATGAGTGCCCAGAGCACCCGGTTGAATACCATTTCCAGCAATATTGCCAACGCCGAAACGGTTTCCTCTAGTGTGGAAGAAACCTACCGTGCGCGTCACCCGGTGTTTGCCACTGTGTTTGCCGAAAACCTTAAGCATAACGGCAGCCAGCCATCGCTGTTTGCCGAACAGGACCAGGCCGGCAAGGGCGTACAGGTACGCGGTATTGTCGAGGACCAGAGCGAGCTGCAGATGCGCTACGAGCCAGACCATCCGGCAGCCAACGAGCAGGGCTATGTATTTTACCCGAATGTCAATGTGGTCGAGGAAATGGCCGACATGATTTCGGCCAGTCGTGCCTTTCAGACCAACGTGGAAATGATGAACACCGCCAAGCAAATGATGCAGCGAGTGCTCACTTTGGGCCAGTAATGAGGAGGTGAACCATGGCAGCTTCAGCAATAGGTGCAGCCGGCACGATACTTGATGAGTATGGCCATAAGGTTGAGCGTGAGGTTAACAAGGAGCTGGGCAAGACGGAATTTCTCGAGCTGCTGGTGGCCCAGCTGAATAACCAGAACCCGCTGGACCCGCAAGATAATGGTGAGTTTGTTGCTCAGCTGGCGCAGTTCAGTACTTTGGAAGGTATCGAAAAGCTTAATGACAGCATGGGCAATATTCTCGATGGCGTGCATTCATCGCAGGCGCTGCAGGCGTCCAGCCTGGTCGGTCGCAAGGTGATTCTGGCTTCAGAGCAAGCCATGGTTGATACTGCGGAAACGTTCAAGGGCAGTGTGCTGGTGCCACAGAGTAGCAGTAACGTTTACGTCAGCGTGTATGACGATGCCGGCAATGTAGTCAGCCGTATCAACATGGGAGCACAAGAGGCTGGCAACCAGAGTTTCATGTGGGATGGCAAAGACAGTGAGGGTGAGCAGTTGCCGCCGGGCAAGTACAGGTTCAAGGCGGAAGGCTCGTTCAATGGCAAGACCGAAGGGCTTTACACCATGCTGCCGGCCAACGTTGATAGCGTTACGTTAAGCCCGCAAGGGGGGGAAATGTTGCTCAACCTGGCCGGGCTGGGTCCGGTTCCGCTGTCTCAAGTACAGATTATTGGTCAATAACAACGTTTAGCCGTCGTATCGGCGGGCAAGGAGTCAAGCATGTCTTTCAATATCGGCCTGAGCGGTTTGCGTGCCGCCACCAAAGACCTGAACGTGACAGGTAACAATATTGCCAACGCCGGCACAGTGGGCTTTAAGCAGTCCCGTGCCGAGTTTGCTGATGTTTACGCATCGGCAGTATTGGGTACCGGTAAAAATCAGCAGGGCAGTGGGGTACTGCTGGGTAATGTGTCACAGTTATTTAATCAGGGCGACATCAATTACACACAAAATCCGCTGGATCTGGCCATTAATGGTAATGGTTTTTTTCAGGTCAGCAATAATGGAGCGCTAAGCTATACCCGTGCCGGTTTTTTTGGTACCGACAAGGATGGCTTTATCGTTGATAACTTTGGTTATAACTTGCAGGGTTATAGAGTCGACAATAATGGTAACCTGCAAACGGGTGTCATTGGCAATCTGCAAATCCAGAAAGCCAGTCAGGACCCCAAGGCGACATCCGAGATTCGTCAGTCATTGAACCTGAACTCGACCAGTAATGTGCCGCCCAATGCTCCGTTTCTGGCCTCTGATCCGGGAACGTATAACGAGTCTACTTCGACTGATATTTACGATAGCCAAGGTAATGCTCACACGTTCAGCCAGTTTTTTGTTAAAACTGGCCCGAATAACTGGACCATGAATGTGTTGATTGACGGGGCTCATCCGCACGCCGGGTTGGCTAACCTTGCGGCGAAAACGGCGATGAAACAGGCCGGCTCAACTCCAGCCGACATTGCGGCAGCGGCTATTGGTGCACTGGACCCCAACTCGGATTTTGGTATTCGAATGAATACTGAGCTTGACACTCTGCTAGCAACAAACCCAAGTGCCGAACAGGTTATGGCGGCTGTTGCGCGTATCGGTAACAGCTCTCCGATCAGCCTGAATGTGGCATTTGACAGTGCGGGAAGAATGCTGCCGATTGACCCGGCAGCCAACCCTTCATTATTTGACCCTTCTGCCACTCCGCCAGGTACGCCGGGTGTGGATCAGTTTTGGGAGCTGAATCCGGACGGTACGGTCAGCCTGCGCCCTGGGCAGTGGACGCCAGCTACGATGAGTGAGGATAAGCCTCCGGTTGCTCTGGCAAACGGCTCTACCATGAATCCAACCGGCGTGCAGCTCGATATGCGCAATGCCAGCCAGTTTGCCAGCTCTTTTGCTGTAACTGAGGTGGCGCAGGACGGTTACACCACGGGCGAGTTATCCGGGATTGAAATTGACGATACCGGCATGATTTTTGCCCGTTATACAAACGGACAGTCCAAGGTGCAGGGGCAGGTGATTTTGGCCGACTTTGCCAACGTGCAGGGCCTGACTCCGGTAGGCAAGACCCACTGGGTGCAGTCGCTGGAGTCCGGTGAGCCGGTGCGCAACCCGGGTGGCACTGGCACTCTGGGTGCGATTCAGTCCGGTGCGCTGGAGGACTCCAACGTTGAGCTGTCAGATCAGCTGGTGAACCTGATTGTTGCGCAGCGCAATTATCAGGCCAACGCCAAGACCATTGAAACCAACAGTGCAATTACTCAGACCATCATCAACATCCGCTGATGACTGATGCAGGAAAAAGCGCGCCCTACTGTACTGGGTGCGCTTTTTTTGTGTCTGCTGTATTGGCCACCAAAGCGCTGAGCCCGGCCGGCCAGGGTTACTTTAGGGCGTGCTGGGTGTGCACGCGGGGCTGTCAAATCCAGGCAAAACCATTAAAAAGTAGCCTGCGGGCAGTGAGCAAGCATTTTGTCTGCTCACTGCTATGTCGAAACAGCGTCACCCCGGTGGGGGTGGGCCGGTTGTAGTAACAGACTGACAGCGCAGGTGATGATTCGGCGACTCCTCAATCGTGCACGCGTCGGGCCTTGATGATGATGACCGGGTCTGCCGGCACGTTCTGATGCATGCCGTAGTTACTGGTGGGTACGGCGGCAATCTTGTCGACTACGTCCATGCCGTTGACGACCTTGCCGAAAACTGCATAACCGAAGTCGCGGCTGCCATGGTTGAGAAAGTCGTTGTCTTTATGGTTGATAAACCACTGTGTGGTAGCCGAGTCGACGGCCTGGGTGCGGGCCATGGCTATGGTGCCGCGGTCGTTGGTCAGGCCGTTGTCGGCTTCGTTTTTGATGGGCTTTTTGGTTGGGCGCTGAGACATGTACTTGTCAAAACCGCCGCCCTGGATCATGAAATCCTTAATTACGCGATGGAAAATGGTGCCATCGTAATGTTTGTCGTCCACATAACCGAGAAAGTTTTCGACGCTGATGGGGGCTTTTTCGGCATTTAGTTCCAGTTCGATATCGCCCATGCTGGTGTTGAGCAGGACGCGGGGGTTGTCGGCGGCCCATAGCGGGCTGGACAGGGCCAGGGTGCTGGCAAGCAGGATTTTTTTCAGCATGTTCAGTTCTCTTAAGGTGCGCGTGGGCGCACAGTAGGGGTTGAAGGACAGTGAATAATTGACCAGCCTCAGGTTGGCAGGTTCCCTTGAGTGTTGTGTCAACGTGGATTTTAACCGGAAAGCGCAGTCACGTCTGCTGCTTGCAAGGACCGTTGGCTGAAGGTGGGTTGCGGGCGGGGCGTGATGTATGGTAAGTGGCCCGGGAAGTGGGCGAAGGTGGACATAAAACCAGTATAATTGCCCGCTCATTTGATAGTAGTGGCGGAGAATTCATGCGGGCTGTTCCCCTGATCCAGATTGATGACAACAAAAACTGGCAAACAATACTGGCTGAAGCCGTGCGCGACGGGCATGAGCTGTTGCGATTGCTGCAGCTGGAAGGCAGCGGGCTGGCCGCTGCGCTGGGGGGAGACAAACAGTTTCCGGTACTGGTACCGCGGCCGTTTATTGCCCTGATGAACAAGGGCGATGAGCAGGATCCGTTGTTGCGCCAGGTGCTGGGCTTGCAGGAGGAAGAACTGCAGGTGCCGGGTTATGTTACTGATCCTTTGGGTGAGTTGCCGGCCAATGTGCGCCCTGGCGTGGTGCATAAATATCATGGCCGGGTGTTGCTGATTGCGGCGGGCGGTTGTGCAGTGAACTGCCGTTATTGTTTTCGTCGCCATTTTCCCTATGCCGACAACAGGATAGGGCGCAAACAGTGGCAGGAGGCGCTGGAGTATGTCGCCGGCAATGACAGCATAAGCGAGGTCATTCTCAGTGGTGGTGACCCCTTGTTGCTGGATGATGCGGCATTATCCGGGCTGTGCAAGCAGATTGCCGACATTGCCCATGTGCGTCGTTTGCGCATCCATAGCCGGGTGCCGGTCGTGATCCCGCAGCGGATTACCGCTGAGCTGGTCAGCATGCTGGCGCAGACGCCGCTGCAGGTGTCGCTGGTACTGCATGTCAATCATCCGGCCGAGATCAGCTCCCAGCTGGTTAGGGGGCTGGACAGCTTGCGCCGCGAGGGCATTACCCTGCTTAACCAGAGCGTTTTACTGCAGGGGGTGAATGATGATCCGCATGTGTTATGCCGCTTGAGCGAGGCGCTGTTTGCAGCCGGTGTGTTGCCGTACTACCTGCACCGGCTGGACCATGTGCAGGGTGCTCACCATTACGCTCTGGCGCATGAACGTATAGCTGAGCTGTATCGATACATGAAAGAGCACTTGCCGGGTTATTTGTTGCCACGGTTGGTGTGCGAAGAAGCGGGCCAGCCGCACAAGACTGTGCTGATGGTATGACGCGAGCCGGTTTGCCTGGATGAGAGGTACGAATATGCGCGCGGTGGTGTGCAGTCTGGTAGACCGGTGACTGGAAAGCTGTCAGGGAATCTCTGGCAGCTGGATTTTGTCGCTGCGGGTGCAGCCGTCGGTCAGGGCGGTACAAAGTTGCAGAAACTCCTGCATGGCCCGGGTCTGGAACTTTTGTCGGTGCCAGATAAAGGAAAAGGGCCGGCCCAGCTCAAGCTCGGGCACTTCAATCGGTGCCAGACTGCCACGGCGAAAGGCATCGCGCAGTGCCAGTCGGGAAATGCAGCCGATACCCAGTCCTGATTCTACCGCCCGCTTGATTGCTTCGGTATGTTCCAGCTCCAGCAGGGGGGTCATGCTGACCCCATGGGGTTGCAGGGCGTTTTCAAAAGTGCGCCGGGTACCTGAGCCCTGTTCGCGCAGAATCCAGACCTCTTGCTGTAGCTGTTGCAGACTGGCCCGGCCCGCGTTGGCCAACGGGTGCCCGGGGGCACAGAATACCACCAGCTCGTCGTGGACCCAGGGTGTCACCTGGATATCCGGGTGTTGACAGTGGCCTTCAATTAAACCCAGATCGAGGCTGAACTCGCTGATGCGTTCGATGATGTGTTCGGTGTTGTTGACGTGCAGGCGCATTTTGCATTCAGGGTGGCGCTGCATGAAGTGCCCGAGCAGCAGTGTGGCCAGGTAGTTGCCAATGGTCAGGGTTGCACCGACATTCAGCGAGCCAAATCCCTGCTGGCCACGCAGCAAGGCATCAACTGCCTGCGCCTGTTCGAGCAGGGCGCGGGCCTGTGGCAGCAGCTCCAGGCCCAGGGCATTGATCAGCAATCGCTTGCCTGCACGGTCAAACAGCTGGCAGTTGTAGTTGCGCTCCAGCTCGGTCAAGGCGGCACTGGCGGCGGGCTGGGACATGGACAGCCGCTCGGCGGCCCGGGAGACGTTTTCCTGACGGGCGATTTCGGTGAATACCTGGAGCTGTCGCAGGGTGAGTCGCATATGCAAAATCCTGATAAGATCTATATCTTTAATTCATTTATCAAATGTAGAGCCTAAGCCTATACTGCCAGGGTATGCAACTACCCCTCATTACCAAGGAGGCCGACCATGAGTAATCTCAACACCGAGCGCGTTCTTAGCGTGCATCACTGGAATGATAGCCTGTTCAGTTTCAAGACCACCCGTGATCCTGGCTTGCGTTTTGAAAATGGTCAGTTTGTCATGATTGGCCTTGAGGTTGAGGGGCGACCCCTGATGCGTGCGTACTCCATTGCCAGTCCCAATTATGAGGACCACCTGGAATTCTACTCGATCAAGGTACCTAACGGGCCGCTGACTTCGCGTCTGCAGCATTTGCAGGTGGGCGACAGTATTCGTGTCAGCAAAAAACCTACCGGTACGCTGCTGCTGGATGATTTGCGTCCGGGCAAGAACCTGTATCTGTTGGCAACAGGTACCGGGCTGGCGCCATTTCTGAGCCTGATTCAGGAGCCGGAAGCTTACGAACGCTATGAGAAAATCGTTCTGGTGCATGGGGTGCGCTTTGTCAGCGAACTGGCTTACGCAGAGTTTATTACACAGCAGCTGCCAGAAAACGAGTTTTTTGGTGAACTGGTGCGTGACAAGCTGATTTATTACCCGACAGTAACCCGTGAGCCGTTCCGCAACCAGGGGCGTATTACCGAGCTGATGCGCAGTGGCAAGCTGTTTGAAGATATCGGCTTGCCGCCGATCAATCCGCAGGATGACCGTGCGATGCTTTGCGGCAGTCCGGCGATGCTGGATGACCTGGAGCAAATGCTCAGCAACGAGTTCAAGCTGGAGATTTCGCCGCGCCTGGGTGATCCGGGAGACTTTGTCATCGAGCGGGCGTTTGTAGAGAAATAGCCTGCCAGCAAAGCTGTGTGCCAAAAAGCGGGCACGTAGCAGGTCCGGTTTCCATAGTTCCCGGGCCTGAGCAAAAACGCCGTGCAACTGGGCACGGCGTTTTTCTTTCTGCATGGGGACAGCTATTTCTTGAAAGACTCCAGTACGCCCTTGAGCATACTGCCGGTAGCCTTGGCGGGATTGGCCCTCAGACTGGCTTCCTGCTCGCCGATAACGCCAAACAGGGCGTCCAGCGCCTGATCGGTTACATAGTCCTCGGCCGACAGGGTTTTTTTGCCCAGTCCAAGGCCGCCTGCCTGGCTGGCCAGCTGATTGTACTGGCTGATCAGCGGGGAGCCGGCGGTGGTCTGCTGTACAATCGGCAGGAAGCGTTCACGCAGCTGGTCACGGCTGGTACGGTTCAGGTATTCGGTGGCAGCCGTCGGGTGGCTGGACAGAATTTGCCGGGCATCTTGCAGAGACATCTGGCGGATGCTGCTGACCAGCAGGTCGCGGGCATGGGGAATGGCCTGTTCGGCTGCGCTGTTCAGGTTGTTTTCCAGCTCGTCCACCATGGCGCCCTGGCCCAGCTTGCGCATCAGTTTGGCCGGTTTTTGCAGGGTTTTTGGCAGGGGAATGCGCCACTTGGGGTTCTGGCTGAAGCCGCCATTTTGACCCAGCTGGTTAATGGCCAGCTCGCTGCCCTGTTCCAGCAGGGCCTTGAGACCCTCGGCGGCCTGGTTGCTGCCCAGGGCGGGGGCTGCTGCTGCCTGGCCGCATAACAGGGCCAGCACCAGAAAAAAAGCTGGCATGGGTAGTTTATTCAACATGGTAAAGCGCCTCCGCGGGAATTCGGGATGCTGCAGCCTGATCCAGATAGATGCGGGCGTTGGGGTGCAGCTTGAGTGAGGATGCCGGCATGCTCGGGTTTGCCGGTGAGCGGTAAAGCAGGTTCATGACGTCTGCTTTGTGTTCTCCGGTAACAACCAAAACCACTTCTTTGGCGTCAAGAATATCCTTGATGCCCATGGTTATTGCGTGAGTTGGCATATCGGCCGGGTTGTCAAAAAAACGGCTGTTGTCCAGGCGAGTATTTTCTGACAGCTCAATGACATGGGTCAGGCTGTCGAAGGGAGTGCCCGGTTCGTTGAAGCCTATGTGGCCATTGGTGCCGATGCCCAGCAGCTGAAAGTCCAGCCCGCCGGCAGCGGCTATGGCAGCGGAGTAGTTACGGCACTCGTGATCGAGGTTGGTACACATGCCGTTGGGCAGATTGATCTGGCTGTCGTCCAGCCCCAGCGGATCGAACAGGTGCTGGTGCATATAGTAACTGTAGCTTTGCGGGTGGCTGGCAGGCAGGCCGATGTACTCATCCAGGTTGAAGGTGGTCAGGCGTGACAGGTCGGGACGCTCCTTTTCCAGGTGCTGCAAGAGCCGTGCATAGACCGGCTCCATGGTGCTGCCAGTAGCCAGCCCCAGTTTGCTGTCGGGGTTGTTGCGGATCAGGCGGATGAGATGCTGGCTCAGGTGTTCGGCGATGGTTGCAGGTGTGGGAAAGACAAAGAACATGGTTTGGTCTGCTGTTAATGGCTTCAAATGGGTGCTTGCAGTATACAGACCGTCATTTTCTGCGTCAGTTATTTTTTATGTGGCACGTGCGCAGTTTTTGCATTGGCATGCAGGAAAGCGCTGAATAATGGCCTGTGCTGCCAGGCCATTGCAGAAAATCAGCTCAAACGCTTATTTGCTGCAAGCAGGCTGCGCTGTTTGACTGCTTTTCTCCTGACCCTGACTGCCTTGTGAACATTATTCAACGCATCCACAGGCGGTGGCATATCAAGCCTGTAGGCAGGCAGTGGCAGTTCGTCCGCAACAGCCTTTATTTGACGTGCGTATCCGGTGCGGTAGCACTGGGAAGTTGCTCGCTGGCCAGTCCCTGCAGGATGCCGCACTGTGCCACCGGGTGCTCGGCACGGCATTGTTGGCGCAGTCTGTGTAACTGGCGTGCGAGCTCCTGCAGTTCATGGATGCGGGCTTCGACATGGCCGATGTGCTCGTCTATCACCTGGTTGGCAGTGAGGCAGGTGCCACCGGGGTTATCGCGCACTGCAAGCAGTGCGCGAATTTCTTGCAAAGAAAGGTCCAGTGTGCGGCACTGGCGAATGAATAACAGGCGCTCCAGATGTGACAGTTGGTAGTGGCGATAGTTGGCTGCCGTGCGCTGTGGCTCGGGCAGCAGGTGTTCGCGTTCGTAATAGCGGATGGTTTCGACCGCTGTGCCGGTTCGTCGTGCCAGCTCTCCAATACGCATGCTTGACTCTGTAGTTACTTCAGGGTTTTTAATTGTGACATTGAATGTTCTAGACGACCAGCCCGGTTTGTACCCAGGAGGCCTTATGTCGCACGCTCATAACGATTCCAGCCACTGTTGTGCAGCAGAGTTAACTGCAGACTCTTCGCAAGATACCCGGCCGCTGCTGGCAGGGCACGAAAAAAGTACGCTACGCATTGAGCAGATGGATTGCCCAACCGAGGAGCGCCTGATACGTGACCGCCTGCAGCGCAATCCCCATGTCAGTGGGCTGCACTTCAACCTGCTGGAGCGGCTGTTGCAGGTGCACCATGCTCCCGGACAGCTGGACTCGGTGGTGGCGGACATTGGTGCGCTTGGCATGCAGGCTGTGCCGCTGCGAGCTGGGGGCGGTGGGCCTGCCATGGGGGAGACCACCAGTAAAAGTGAAGCAAGCCGGCTGGTGGCCGCTGGTTTGTTGGCAGCAGTGGCCGAGGGAGCCGAGCTGATGCAAGCGGACAGTCTGCTATGGACCCTGCTGCCGGCGTTGCTTAGTGTGCTGTTGATTGGTGGGCCGATTATCCGCAAGGGCTGGATTGCCATCATCAACCGCAACCTGAACATCAATGCGCTAATGAGTATTGCTGTGACCGGGGCTTTCCTGATTGGCCACTGGCCGGAAGCAGCCATGGTGACCTTTCTGTTTGCCCTGGCCGAGCTAATTGAGGCACGTTCGCTCACCCGTGCCCGCGATGCAGTGCGCAGCCTGATGGTGATGACGCCAGAAACAGCCCTGGTGCAGCAGGCTGATGCCAGCTGGCAAGAGCAGACGGTGGCCGAGGTGGCGATTGGCAGCCTGATCCGGCTGGCGCCGGGTGAACGGGTGGCGCTGGATGGAGAAATCGTCGAAGGCAGCTCGGCGTTTGACCAGTCGTCGATTACAGGTGAAAGCCTGCCGGTCGAGCTGGGAGTGGGGGAGCGCATTCATGCCGGCTCACTCAATACCAGCCACGAGGTGCTGTATCGCAGCACTGCGCTGGCCGATGACAGCCTGCTGGCCCGCATCATGCACCGGGTGCAGGAAGCCCAGGCCAGCCAGGCACCGACCCAGCGTTTTGTTGATGCTTTTGCCCGCATCTATACGCCGGTGGTGGTGGTCATTGCGGTTTTGGTGGCGCTGTTGCCGCCGCTGTTTGCTGGTGGCAACTGGCTGGACTGGCTGTACAGTGCGCTGGTGCTGCTGGTGATTGCCTGCCCTTGTGCACTGGTGATTTCCACGCCGGTGGCGGTGGTGAGTGCGCTGGCGCAGGCGGCTCGCAGTGGCATTCTGATCAAGGGGGGGGGTTATCTGGAGCAGGCGCGCAAGCTGGATATGATCGCATTTGACAAGACCGGCACACTGACTGCTGGCCGGCCCCAGCTGATGCAATATCAAGCGCTTGCCGGTACGAGCTTGCCGGTAGAACAGCTGGCAGCCAGCCTGGCGGCACGCTCGGACCATCCGGTTTCCCACGCCATAGCCACAGGGTTGGCACAGCCGCAGCTACTGGAGGTAAGCAAGTTTGCCGCCAGCGCCGGGCGCGGTGTCCAGGGTGTGATTGACGGGCGGCAGTATTATCTGGGCAATGAGCGCATGCTGCGGGAGCTGCAATTGCTGCGTGAAGAGGACAACATGCCACTGGCTGAATTGCAGCGCCAGGGGTTGAGTGTCAGCCTGCTGGCGGATGACAGCGGCATGCAGGGCTGGTTTGCAGTGCAGGACCCGGTCAAACCGACCACGGCGGACGCCGTTCGCCAGCTGCAGCAGCTGGGTCTGCAAACACTGATGCTCAGTGGAGACAATCAGCGCGTGGCCGACAGTATCGGGGCTGCAGCAGGCATTGGGCAGGTGCGTGCCGAACTGTTACCCGAAGACAAGCTGGAAATGATTGGCCGCCTGCAGCAGCAGGGCCGGACGGTGGCGATGGTCGGCGACGGCATCAATGATGCGCCGGCACTGGCCCGGGCCGACATCGGCGTGGCAATGGGAGCCGCTGGCACCGACACGGCAGTGGAAACGGCTGATGTTGCCCTGATGGATGACGACCTGCGCAAATTGCCGCAGCTGATTCGCCTGTCACGGCGTACGGCAGTTATTTTGCAGCAAAATATCAGCGTGGCGCTGGGCCTGAAGGTGGTTTTTTTGCTGCTGGCTTTTGTCGGCAAGGCCACCATGTGGATGGCAGTCTTTGCCGACGCGGGTGCCAGTTTGCTGGTTACGCTAAATAGCCTGCGTCTGTTGCGGAAAAAAGCCGGCAAATAAAGCTGTCCAGTTGCAGCAGACTAAGCCCCGCCTTGGTCCAGCCCCACCAGGCCAATGCCAGCAGGGCGAGCAGTAGCAGCAGGCTCAGGCTGTAGATGAGCTGCTTGCGCATGATGTGTCCCTCCGTACCGGTTGCTCCCTGATCGGCAGGTTAAGCAGTGCGGCGATCAGGCTGAGGATAATGGAAACCTGCCACATCAGGTCGTAGCTGCCGGTGTAATCATAGACCCAGCCGCCCAGCCAGCCACCGGCAAACGAACCCAGCTGGTGGAGCAGGAAGGCAATACCGGCCAGCATGGACAGGTGTTGCACGCCAAACAGGGTGGCAATGGTGCCGTTGGTCAGCGGCACTGTGGACAGCCAAAGCAGGCCCATGGTGATGCCGAACAAATAGGCTGACGTTTCGCTCAGTGGCAGGAAAACGAACAGGCTGATCACTATTGTACGGCTGAAATACAGGATGGCCAGCAACCTGGGTTTGGAATAGCGTCCTCCAAGCCAGCCGGCCACCCAGGTGCCGGCAATATTGAACAGACCGACCAGGGCCAGTACCAGGGTACCGGTTTGCGCAGACAGCTGCTGGTCAAGCAGATAAGAGGGAATATGCACCCCGATAAACACGACCTGGAAACCGCAGACGAAATAGCCCAGTGACAGCCACCAAAACGGTTTGTGACGACCGGCTTCAAGCAGTGCCGCGCCCAGGGCCTGACGCTGCCCGCCCCCTGCTTCCTGTACCGGTTTTTCTCGCAGCAGCGGGATCAGCGGCACTATCAGCATGATCAGCAGGGCGCTGGCCAGCAGCGCTGCCGACCAGCCCAGCCACTCGATCAGCCCGAGTGTACCCGGCAGCATGGCGAATTGTCCGAACGAGCCGGCCGCGCTGGCAATGCCCATGGCCATGCTGCGCTTTTCCGGAACGACGCTGCGCCCGACCACAGACAGCAAGATGGCAAACGACGTACCGGACAGTCCAAAGCCGATTAGCAGACCGGTGCTCAGGTAAAGCAGCCCCGGGCTAGAGGCGAAAGCCATCAGGGCCAGCCCGGCAACGTAGGCCAGAGCGGTAACCAGTACCGTGGGGCGTACGCCATAGCGATCAGCAAAAGCGCCGGCAAAGGGTTGCGCCAGCCCCCAAACCAGGTTTTGCAGGGCGATGGCAAACGCGAATACTTCCCGACCCCAGCCGAACTCCAGGCTCATTGGCTGCAAAAACAGGCCGAAAGCATGGCGTATGCCTAGTGACAGGGCAAGAATGATGGCGCTGCCCAGTAACAGCCAGCGGGCGTTGTATTGCAGGTTCATGAGGTTTCCTTCTGCTGGGGGCCAAAGGCCAGGGGTGAGCTGAGCAATGTTGGTAAAGCAGTCAGGGCTGGGTGAAAAAGCAGCCAAGTAGCGCAGTTTACTGGGAGTCAATGAGCATTTTTGGGCTGGTTATCAACAACAGTACTGGCAGTGCAGACAAGTATTTAGCACTTTCTTAAAGCAAAAGCAGATACCCGTTGACGTGCTTTTGCTTTATGGTTTGTACCGCAATGGTTGCACAGCCGGCTTTGCCAACCGGGCAAGACGCTATAAAGTGATGTGGTTCAACAAGGAGCACCATCTTTTCAGGTAGATTGGTCATGGCTATTTTGGATGGTATGTACAAAATGGCAACCTGCCGTCCGGATGGGCGTTGTACACCCGTTTATGCACAAAATCAAAGCAGAAACAGAATGAAACACCGAAACCGAATTTGCATCGCCATGCTGCTGGTATCAGCCACTACCCTGGCCGCTACAGAGCAGCGCAGCATCATTGCGCCCGGCGTGGAAAAAATTGTGCATGCCAATGGTGCGGTCGAGTACCGGCAGGTAGAAAGGCAGCCTGCACCGGCAGGGCCGGCAGCCGTTGCCGTGCCGGCGACATCTTCGGCTCTTGACAAGAAGCCAGGCCAAGAATTGCAGGCCACCCTGGCTCCGGCCAGCAGCCAGGGTACAAAAATTTACAAGTTCCGTGACAAAAATGGTGTGGTGACTTACCAAAGCAGGAAGCCTGCTGGAGGTATCGCGTACACGGAGTTCAAGCCCAGGCCGGACTGCTTTGCCTGCATGGCAGGCTCTGGAGTCAACTGGGAAACGACACCACTGTTCGTCGGTCGTTACGAGCAGGAAATTTTGCATCATGCACGGCTGCACGGCGTCAGTCCGGCACTGGTCAAGGCGGTCATTCATGCCGAATCAGCGTTTAATCCAAGGGCGCGCTCGAAGGTTGGGGCACAGGGGTTAATGCAGCTGATGCCGGCTACAGCTGCCGAGCTGGGTGTAACCAGTCCTTACGATCCAGAGCAAAATATTGGGGGAGGTGTGCGCTACCTTGCCATGTTGCTGCGGATGTACAATAACGACGTGCGCCTGGCCACTGCAGCCTACAATGCCGGCCCGGGGGCTGTGCGACGCTACAATGGAGTGCCGGCATATCCGGAGACACGGGCTTATGTGCAGCGGGTTGCCATTCTGGAGCGCCGCTACCGGCATGGTGGCGAAGTGCGGGCAGCCAGCGCCAGCTGGCGGTAAGAATAACGGCAGCCGCCCGGCTGCCGTTTTGATATGGCCGGTGGCTGCTTACTTTGCCAGCAGCTTTTCTACATCGGCAGCAATGTCGGCTGAAGCCTGATTATAGTAATCCGTCAAGGCTTTGCCCGGCTGCATGGCCTTGGCGTGATCATGCAGGACGAGCTCGATATTTTTCTTTTCCAGCTTTGTCAGCGCTTCCTGGGCGGCTGCCCGCTGCGGCTTTTCAAACTCAAAGGGCAGGGTGGCAACCAGGGTAACCTTGCTGCCCAGCTCCAGCGCCAGATCAATGATGACCGGAGCCGCACCGGTAGCGGTACCACCGCCCAGCCCGGCCAGCAGGATCAGGCGGTCGGCGCCGCGGATGGAGTAGCGCAGGTCTTCCAGTGACTCCTCTGCTGCCAGCTGGCCGCGATGCACTGACTGGGCCGGTTTGCCTTCACAGGTGCTGATGCCGATTTGAAGGCGTTGGTCAAACGAGCTGTTGGCCAGGGTTTCGGCATTGGTATTGACTGCCAGAACATCACAGCCCAGCTCCTGCTTGACGCGACTGGCAATGTTCATGCCTGCACCGCCCAAGCCCATTACTAGAGTTTTACGCATGAAAAGGTCTCCATCTGGAAATAAAGAATGAAGGCACCTGCGTGTGATGGATGCCTTCCCGAAATACTTTACATGACGCAGGCCCCCTGGCTGCATGACGGCAGTCAGGGGGGCCGGACAGGAAACCGGATACATTGCCTGGCAGGCCGGCCGCCGGCGTTAACATAAGCGAAGGTAGCACGGTTGTAAATACACTCAAAGGGCTTGCATCTGTTATGTCCGGGTTTGCAGCTCAACGACCAGGGTCTGGCCAGCAACAGCAACCACGCGTACAGGCTGGCCTTCTGCGGGTTGTGCCTGGCAGCTGGCGGGATAGCTGCTGTCTTCAAGCCGTACCCGGCCATGACCGTGTTCAAAGGCCTGACTGACCACTGCAGTGCGTCCAATAAAACCCTCCAGCCCCTGGTTCAGCTCAGAGGGTTGTTGACGTACCAGTTTTTTTTGCCACTTCAGGCCGGCAGCCACTGCCATGCAGGTGCTAATGGCCAGTGCAAGCAGTTGCCAGGCTGGGTCGGCTCCAGGGACCACCAGCAAAAACAGTCCGACCAGGGCTGCGCCGAGGCCGAGCCAGATGAGAAAAATGCCGGGGATGATGATTTCCAGTATCAGCAGCACAGCTGCAGCGATCAGCCAGTACCAGTGGGAGGCGAAAATCAGCTCCAGCATTATTTGGCCTGTGTGTTTTTCAGCAGTTCGGTAATGCCGGCAACTGCACCGGTGACGCCAGAGGCTTCCAGTGGCATCAGGACCAGCTTGCTGTTATCGCCCTGGCCGATGTGTTGCAGCGCTTCAACATACTTGACACCGAGAAAGTATTGCAGTGCCTGTACATCACCTTCGCTGATGGCCTGGGACACCACACGGGTGGCCTTGGCTTCAGCCAGCGCCTCACGCTCGCGGGCCTCGGCGTTGAGGAACGCTGCTTCTTTTTCACCCTGGGCCTGCAGCACCTGGGCTTCGCGCTGACCCTGGGCCTGCAGTATGGCTGCTTCCTTGTCGCCGTTGGCCTTGGTAACCACGGCACGGCGGTGCCGCTCGGCAGTCATTTGCAGGTTCATGGCTTCTTGCAGCTCGGATGACATGCTCAGGTCACGGATTTCGATTCGGGTCACTTTGATCCCCCAGGGGGCGGTGGCCTGGTCGACTGCAGCCAGTAAGCGCTCGTTGATTTCCTCGCGATTGGACAGCATGTGGTCCAGTTCCATGGAGCCAAGTACCGAGCGCAGGTTGGTAATGGTGAGGTTAACAATGGCGTAGGTCAGGTTGTTGACCTGGTAGGCAGCCCTGGATGCTTCCATGATGCGGTAAAAGACGACCCCGTCTGCAGTGACGGCAGCGTTGTCTTTGGAGATAACGGTCTGGGAGGGGACGTCCAGCACAGACTCCATCATCGACAGGCGAAAACCGACCCGGTCAACGAAAGGAATGATCAGGTTCAGGCCGGGCTCAAGTGTTGTGGTATAGCGGCCGAAGCGCTCTACGGTCCATTGATGGCCTTGAGGCACCACCTTGACACCAGTAAAGAAAAATATCACCACGAGTGCAAGCAGGATGGCAAAAAAAGGTAGTAGTGCGTCCACAGCAGGCTCCTTCAATACAGTGGCGGCAGCTTGTGCCAGGTTCGGTGAACGGTGGATTATGCTGTTTTTTATCGACGAATCATATCACTAAGCGGCTTGAGAGGCTGCTGGGAGTGAAAAATGTGCAGCAGTTGCTGTTTTTGGGTGGTCAATAGATGTTTGGCAGCCTCAACGGTCTGCGGCACGGGTACTGTCGTGGCCGTGCAGTGTCAAGCTTGGTCACTGTGTGCACCGTCCTGGCGCAGTGAAAAAGCAGATTGTGGATGGTGGGTCATATATGGACCGGTTAGACTTTTGTGGGGTTTCGCCCGACGCCGGGTGAACGTATAGTGGCAACCGTCTACCTCCTGCGAGAAGACAAATTCATGCGTAGCGTTCCTCCCCCGGAACGTTTTTGAAGACGGTCATTTGACCGTCTTTTTTTTGCGTGCAGAAAAATCTGTGCTGTGTATGCTGGAGGGACACAAACCGGCAGGAGTAGATTCCATGACAACGGCATATAAGGTTACCCACAACGAGCAGTCTGGAAGTTTTGAAGTATTTGTTGAAGGGCATCGTGCCCATTTGGATTACCGCAGGGTGGACGACAGCACCCTGGATTTTTGTCATACCTTTGTACCCGGCGAGCTGCGTGGCAAGGGTTTGGCGGCTGTAGTGACAGCGGCAGCTCTGGAGTATGCCCGTGACAATGACCTGAGGGTTATTCCAAGCTGCAGTTATGTCGAGGTGTATCTGAAGCGCGAAGCAGGCAAGGCCTGAGGTGCCGCGGCCGGCGAAAGGGCGGGTACTGTATAGGAGTGATGCGGACCTGGCATAAAGCACCCCGGCTGTTGTCGGGTGCTTTATGTGGCCGTGCCGGATTACGGGCCGCCAGGGTGTAATTGCTTGTCAGGCCCCGGTGTGTGCCCCGGTACAGCTGCGCAGCAGTTAGCGCTGCGGGTCAAATATTTGCTTTATATTTAT
>LSQX01315875.1_pt1 | contig 22700 bp, 16 predicted proteins | sample 654561 | NCBI WGS metagenome assembly LSQX01 (sample SAMN04489861, study PRJNA283612) | anaerobic digester metagenome | isolation source: 4 biogas reactors fed with cattle manure at either 37C or 55C with and... | place: Denmark: Kongens Lyngby | collected 2014
TTGGACACCAAGTATAAGGTGGATACCGCCAGCACCTTCATCACGATTGATCACAAGACCGGGGAGCGGCACAATGCCCAAATCAGCGCCAAGCTGCCTACCCCGGAAGAACTGATGCACCGCCCCTACGGAGGGATCAGGATGAATGCGGAGGATGGCGATGAAAACGAATAATCTATCAATTCGGGTTTGCATGAAAAGCAAGAGGATTTTTCTCCCACGCCGGATGATTGGACTGCTGGGAAACCCCACGCACCTCAGCTTCTGGTATGATGAGGAAAATGGGAATCTTCTGATCTCTGCCGCGTCAAAGGAGGATCTGGATGCGTATGAAATCCCGCCCGCTTATTGGGTAAGAACAAAAAACTCCTGTGCGATGGCGCGCATCGCATTTCTGAAAGCCCTGCAATACCGCCTTGGGTGGAAGGATGATGGGCGGTATTCTTTCGAGGGAATCTTGACCCAATCAGGTGAAATCCCGGCTGCCGTATTTCGGATGACAGAAGAAATGACAACAGATCAATAGGAACAGAGGGCGAAAGATTCCCCCTGTTCCTATCATACTGCGATTTTGTGTCGCTAACAAGCCGTAATCCTATCTCATGGCAACGCTTTTGTCGTAAATAGAACACCTCTCTTTCCAAAGGGCTGAATTCTCCGGTGAATTTCGTTGGGAAAAGAGCGAAAATCAGACTCGAATTCCTGAAAACCCTGATTCCATGCGGGTTTCCCCTTTGTCGTAATTATACCGTATGGGCAAACGGGAATAATGAGAACACTATTTATTTTTACTGTGGATTCGCTGTGATGGTGTTTTTATGATTCAAACTGAAAAGAGTGGTTAAGGTTTATGCCTTGCCACTCTTTTCAGTTTGAAAAATATTCCGGATTCTTCATCGTTTGCCAAGATGCGATTCAAGCATACCTTTTGAGATATGTTCATCCTCCCATAAGGTGCGGTACAAGCTATTCGTGGTAAAATCGTTAAGATTCGGCTTATTTATTAAAGGTATAAGGTTTGTAATCATTTTTCCCCTCCAAACTTTTGTTTTTGATACCATGTAGGTATAGGATTTTTGAAATTGTCCGACCACATCAGAATATTTTGCATAACACTTTTACCTTCTTCGAGATTATCAAATCCCGCCCACTGCGGGCCTGCCAATGCAATCAAGGCACCAAAGGCAAAATAGTATGTATAAGCATTCCAAAATTCTAATGTCGGTTCGCTGTTGAAATACCCATGTATTTGCCCTGAATAAAAATGAGGAAACAGGTTAGGCCGCCAAGAAACTTTGAATATATCCCAGCAGGGGTCTGCGTATGAACTGCTAAAGTCAATTACACCGAGTTCACTGTTTGGCATGATAATCAAATTCCCTGGGTTGTAGTCTCCGTGGATATATGTTTGCGTGCGTACACCAAGAATATTCCGATTCTCCTGTAAATATTTTATAATCATATCGCTAGGTTCACAATGCAGCTCTGATCTGGAATGGTTTGCATTAATCTCCCCTCGAAGCATACGATTAAAATTTATATCCCAATCTTCCGTGCCTTCTGGTGCGGGAACAGAATGTATTTTTCGTAAAAGGTTGCCTGCTTTCAACCCATAGTTATACTGCTCAGTTTTCGACATTGTAGGCAGAACGGATTCTACATCCTCCCCATCCACCCATGACAATAGTTGATATACGCTCTTGTTGTCGCCACATAAACCAAAATCCATCGGGCGTGACATAGGAATATCCAGTTTGGAAACCCGTTCAAGCATATCGTATTGGGCTTTTTTATGTTCGTATTCCGATGCGTCTGCTATGCGTAACAATAATCGTCGTCCGTCATAAGTCTCAATGTAATACTTTTTATCATTACTCCAACCTTTGTTGATCGGTTCAATTTTTGCGAAGGCTTCGCAACCAGGAATGTTTATCATAATAATCCTCCAAATCTGTTTTTTGTGATAGCATGAAGAAAATAGAAAAGCTGCGGGTGTCATCCCACAGCTTTAACAAACAAAAATCTATAAAAGCGGAATGACAGATAAAAAACATAAATTTACATACAGAAATAAGCCGTCGATAACGACTTCAATTTCCATGTTCAATTATGTCTTATCTATCTTTTCCGCGCTTCACTCACATTGCCGATTATGCAATATCAAGCGTTGCCGAATGGCATCTACTCCTTTGCTTCATACTATCACATGATAATACTAGCAACAAAGATGTTTTCCGTCAATGAGAAAATATTAATTTCATCAATGATAAAATTACACTGTTGTCTACAATGGTATTATTTAGTTGCTAATTGTGTACATCGTATAAATTTTGTTCTGCATTGGCAATTCACAATGCCCCCTGTCCCACCCCCTATCCCAGGTTCTTGACGATATTACCAACAAGGAGCATAATATAGATGCGTTACAGGAGCAGTATAAAACTCTTTAATATGATACAGCGGGATGGTTGAATTATGAAATATGATGTTTTTATTTCTTATCGTAGAGATGGAGGCGAGCAAAGCGCCAAGGCCATTTGTGACAAACTGACGGATAAAGGATATAAGGTATTTCTGGATGTAGAAGCATTGCGGTCAGGTGCTTTTAACGAAAAGCTTTATTCCGTTATCGAGCAAAGCCAGGATGTAATAGTGATCTTGTCTCCAAACTCTTTGGATCGCTGTGTCAATGACGAGGACTGGTTTAGACTTGAAATAGCTCATGCCTTGAAGTGTAAAAAGAATGTGATTCCAATAATGCTCCGTGGTTTTACCTTCCCCGAAACACTGCCCGAGGAAATTGATATTCTCCGATATCAAAACGGGATTCCGGCATCGATTGAATTTTTTGATGCTTTTATCGACAAGCTGACAAGCTTTTTTAAGAGCAAACCGCTGCTCATAGGAAGACTTACAAAAAGCAATTCCTGGCGGAGAAGTCTGTTTGCAGTCGTCGGAGTTTTGCTATTAGGTTTAGGGGTATGGGGCGGAAGCATATTACTAAAAAACTATGTATATGATCAGAAAACATATCCTGTATCGATCCGTGAAAAGAATGATGTAAAGGATTTATTGTACTATGAGCAAATTAATCTGACGATTCTTGATACAATGTACTATACATATCGTGAAGCCCTCAAAAGCTGTGAGGATTACCTGAGGGATCCCTCGGCACCAGCCTACCAGGAACTCGTATCCTATCTTGAAAATGCAAGAGAACAAATCCAAAACCAGTCCGGGCAGGTGATTCAGCTGTCCGATGCCTTATCATCAGCATTATCAGATACCGAAGTTGATATTGCCAATGTAAAAGCTCTGGCAGATTTGCCCGGTTTTGTTTATACTGAGCTCGATGACATAATTGTTTATTTCAAGAAATTTTTGGATCCCGATCTTCCCCTTGATATGGTAACCCGGCACCGTATTGTTGAAATTGATAAAGAGTTGCTTCAACTGGACGCGGATTTTATTTTTTTAAGTACATGTGAATTACTCCTTCCGATTGATGAAAGGGTGCTTGAGGATTTCAGATCAAAATTTCTGCCTTCTCTGAGTGTAATATCAGAAAAAATGCAATTATGGACAAGAGATGAGACTACATTGAAAGCCCAGCTTGAAAGCATAGAAACAAAGCAGGATAACCTTATGAGAGAATATGCAACCCTGGTGGGTGATACCAACAAGGATTTCCTTGCTCAAAAGGATGCGCTTATCAATTTACTGGTGGCATCGGGACTTACCATGGAGGAAGCCCAAAATCAGGTAAACGGCTATATGGCTAAGGCGCAGAATGTGGATAATCTGAAAGATGAGGTAGAAACACTTCAGGAAAGGCTTGAAAAGGAAAAACAAGCATTGAAAGAAAAATGTAAACCATTATCAACAGATGCTCCTTATCTTGTCTGGGGGAAAGCGCTTCGTCTGCTAAAAGTAGGTATGTATGAAGACAGTATTGAGGTCTTTCAATTCTATCTGAACATGGTTCGTAACACCGATCCACAGGCAGAAATATATGTACCTGCTGCTATACGGTTTATAAAGAATATTGGTGAAACGGGCATTGACTACGGAATACTTGTAACGGGTTATGAAACTGATAAGCCACAAAACCCGTATTATCAGATTGGGGATATCATTATTGCTGTGGATAATAATGTTTGTGAAACGTATGATGATTTTGTAGCGATAAGGCAAGGCGCACCGGCAGATGAAAATTTTACTGTAACTATACTCCGGGCTGATGAAAATGGTATGCTTAAGGCGATTGATATCCAAATGGAAACGGGCAAGTCCAGAGTAGTATTGATGGATTTAAAAGAAGCCGATATTGATTCTCAGTAAAACTCGTTCACAAAACATATCAGCATCCATAAGTCGTGGGTTCTGATATTGGCCATCATAGTCCAAATGTTCGATTATCTGCCTGACGGATATTATTGTCCCATATTAGTGATGATTCGCTAACATTCAGAAGCTTGTCAAAGCTTCCAATAATGCCTGCCATCACGAGCCATCAGCTTCTCCGAGATCATATCCCTGCGGATCGTGCAAAAGTCGTCATGGAAATTCGCGATGATAAGGTTCACAAGAAAATGTAAAGAGAGGTTTTAAGGAATAAAACCTCTCTTTTGTTACGTTTAATATGCTTGAACATGTTCGACAGTTTAGTTTATACTTTCATTAACGATTTATGAAAGTAGAAATAATAAGCACTTGAGGTGTAATGATGAGTAGAAGAACTATCGTTTTTTTAGCCCTCACAATCGTTCTAATCTTCAGCGGATGCAAGATTCAATCCGAAAAAAATGTGGAAGAAGTATCGAGTACGTTGAGCATATTGAGTCCGACAAGCATCGAGAAGGACAATACATCTTCGTCCTCTATAATTTCAGGTTCAGAGCCTGCGCCTTCCAGTACACTCAAAACTACATATTCCATGAGTGGAGGCGGCGGCGACAAGCAGCTGCTGGCAGATCTATCCAGCAGCGCTTATAAAGATGTAATCTATGAGGTGAGTGACCGATTACATAAGGATATGCCAGAGTACCGTTTTGTAGCCAAGGGAGTGACAAGGTCCACAGAAGATTATGGAATAGGTTTTGTGATGGGAATGGAAGTTTTTGATGATAAAGGTCATCTCTTCTTATCGGTAGATTTTTCGGATACTGCCGGTGATGAGATTCTTGGCAGCCCCGTCTACAATGAAATGATGGACACGATGGGTTTGCATATTGTGGATGTAAACTTCGATGGCTGCAAGGATGTAATTATCTTGAACGACTTTTCCGGCGCTCATGGCAATACATGGTATAGCTGTTGGCTTTGGAACCCTAAAACATCTTCGTTTGTTGAATCTAGATCATTTGCTGAAATTTGTAATCCGGCACTTGATCCACAGAATAAATGTATATACTCCGCTGGTGGCTCAGGTGCAGAATACTGGGGCGGTTCTATTTATAAATACATCGATGGCGAATTTATAATGACTAACAATTTAGATGCAGATTCGGGAGGATTGACCGAAACGGAACTTGAAAATGGAAAAATGGTGGTTGTCCGTAAAGTGTCATATGACTCCGGGGATAAGTCTGAGGATGCTGAAAGGCAATACTATATAGAAAACGGGCTTTGGCAGCTGGGTAATCCGCGCTGGTATATGGTTGGTGGGCATGAGGCTGATAAATGGCTGGATAGTAAATGACAGTAAGCGGTTCTTCTTGATTATTCATGTGGGGGTCTGTGACCCCCACGTCCCTAGCATAAGGCAAAAAATTTGCTGCGACGGCGCGGCAATTAACCTCCTACCTGCCGGCATCTACTTTCACAAAGCAATCCCCTATTTCTTCGAAGGCTTCCTCCAATGTTACACCAAACTCATCCCGGAGGATTCTCTCAAGCTCTCCGGGCTCAATGCCCAGCGGGCCCTGCTCACCCAGGCCCACCTTATTCATCAGCTCAATCATCGTGCGGGTGCGCATGGGGATTTCGTAGCTTCCACCGTTGGATCTCGATGCTACCGCGCGGGGAAGCAGTGATCGCTTCGCTTGCTTGGTCGACTGGCGGTTGGCTTCCTCAATCAACGCCTGTGCCTGTTCCAAAAGCTCATCGCGGTTCGGAGCGGTTTTCGCCTGCTCCATCAGTTCTCTTGCCTGCTTTAAAAAGTGCTCGCTCTTGTGAACCACCGTCTTTTTAATCGCCGACGGATCGGACAACTTCTCCGCCATAGCCTCCGGATCGAGCATACGCTTCACATCCCGTACAGAAGGCCCATATTTTTCAAGCGAGCCATCAGCGACAACGCTCTGGTCGAACTTGAGCGCATGCGCACGGGCGGCTTCGGCGCTGGGAGGTTCAACCCCCATGGTGCGGCGGTAGAAGTTCCTGTTATAGATCTCCTCTGAGAGGCGAAGATCAACATCCACCTTCCCATCGCGGGTTACATATACAAAGGTGACGTCATGATCCATTGGCACGCTTCGGCCTGTAGACACTTTGACATTACTATTGCCGGACACATTCAGAACCTCAATGCTGTCCCTGGGAACACCCAACCGGGCTGCTATCTCATTCATGCTGTCTTCCTGGGCCGCATCATAGGTTTTCTGCCATGTGCGGTTGAACTCAGCACGTAAATCATCCCCATACATGCCCTTGTAGTGTTGAAGCTGATGCATGGCATGCTTGTCGGCCTGCACTTCTTTGCATAGATTTTCAAAGGCTTCCCGCGCTTCAGCGGACATCGGGTTTTGTTTGATCTGAGCTCGCGCCCTGGCAAGCTCTCGCATTTTTAGAAGCCCATTGGCACGTCCCTTCAGGAATGCCTGCTCCCTCGCAAGGTCTTCCGGAGAGAACTCGGCCGTTCTGCGGAATTTCTTTATCATTTCTTCAGCAGAGTTCTCTGCTGTACCCTTAAGCACTTTTTCAGCCGATATGGCCTTTTGGGCACCGGCACTTTTCAGCCTCGCGGAGAACTTTGTGATCGCTTTTTTGCCCTCAGCCTTTACACCATCGGTGATTTCCTTTGCCAATGGCCCCAGCTTCTTCGCGCCTTTCGCAAGCCCGCCGGTCGCCTTTTCCGCCAAATAATCCCAAACCACGGTTTTGGTTCCCACCCAGAAGCCTTCAATCACACTATCCCCGCCCCGGTCAACATACTGCTTCATCTCGCGGGGAACCTTGAAAGCGGTAAAGGTGACTTCCGAGAAGCCCAGCGTGGCAAAGCCCAGACCGAGACGCTTCCAGAAGCCCAGTGAAGCTTCAAAGGCTTCCACGCTTTCGTCCGTCCCTTTGTATGCCTCGCATGCGGCATATTTCAGTTCATCCATCAGGGTGAGGTTTTCCGGTTCGGCGTTGGCTCCAAGGATACTGCCGTTCATAAACCCATTATAGGTTTGCACCACCATATCCAGCTGCGAGGGGTCGTAGCCAAAGTCAGCGTCATAGCCGTCCAGCATGGTATCTATCACGCGAACCAGCGGGAACAGTCGCGCAGTATAGTTGTCATTCCAGATACGCCGCTTGATATTGACAAGCCTTTCACGGATTCGTGAATCCTCTTTGAGCATATTCGAATACTGCTGCGGATCGCCGCTTTCGCGGCGCGGTTGGCTGATTAGCAGTACTTCACATTGCGCAGTATAGGTTTCATCATTCCATTGCGCGGTTACAGTTACGATCGCTTTGTGGCGGGCGGGCGGATCGAGTATAGCCGCATATGGGGCGATAAAGCATTCCCATGTACCGTTAAACGGAGAATCCTCAGCTTCACAGCCAAGCTTGAGCTTATCACAGATATCACCGGTCTCGGCTTTTACGTCAAACCCTGTTGGTATGGGCAATGCACGGATAACCTCATGGGTCTCGTCATTCCACGAGAAAAGAGTCATCGTCATCCGGGTGCGCGCAGGCTTGCCATCCTTCAGATAACAAGCAATATCGCTGTTTGCGATCTTCACAGAAAGTCCGGTATGGAAGCGGAATACATCCAGGTATCCGTCCAGCTGCCTGTTGCTGTCCACAGCGTTTACGTGCAACGTGAAAGGTTCAAAGGTACCGGCGGGCTTTGAAGTCGTGCCGGTTTCTGTGATATTTGCATACCACAGGTTTTTATCTTCCAAGTCGCGTTCAAGGGACAGGGAAAAACCGCCCTTCGGTGTAATATCCGCGGTTACAGCTGCGCCATCACTCAGCCCGATGATGGCGAAGGGCAGACGTGCCGAATAATTATAGTTGGCTGGGAAGGTGATGTTATCCTGTGAAAACAGGATTTCTCTCTTGATAAGCCGGAAAGTGATATTATTCTGGAAGGTACCCTCAGGGCCGTTAAAGCGCACACAAAGCTGTTCTGTGCTTTTTAATTCCATATTGCCGGTGGTCTTCACACTCACCATGGCACCCATATGGTCTCCCGCCATTGTGCAGGGCGACACATCCAGAATCCCGGCAGAAAAAATACTGATCCGCGCAGTCAGATCGCGGCGCTCGACAGTATAGCCACTTGGCATGATTTCAACGATTCGTGCGTAGACCGGCACCGGGTCGGCATCATATTCAAGGGTGTCACCGAAGTTCTTAGTCAGAATCATCCGGTAGATGCTTCTGGGCTTGGCCTTTTCCTCTTTGGGATCTTTTCGTTTTTTACCCTTCTTCACCGCTCCGCCTGCAGCCGATGCTGCCGCCGCAGCGCCTGTCACTGCATCCACAATCCCGTCCGGGATCTCTGCAGCCGAGCTTTCATCGTCACCGGCAACATCACCGGCCCAGGTATCTACAGTTACGCTGCCCGCAGGAGCAGCAGGCTTGGAACGCCGATACTCATACGTTACCGTAAGCTTCGCTCCGCTCATGGAGCGACTGCTTATGTTGATTGTGATGAACAGCGGGCCATTGTGGTTTTGGAACATTGGAACCCTGCAGGTTACTCCGGTTGAACTCATAAAAAACGGCAGATTCATTGGGTCTGCAGTGATCCCAGCGCTTTCACTGTCACCAAAGGTGCCGTATATGGTTCTCGTATCGAAACCATCGTTGCCGCTGTATGCGATATGCAGGTCTTCATCAACAGGGAAGGAGGATGGCGGCGTTTCCCATTGCACCTCTACAGTCTTACCGAGCATGCCATAATAGATTTCTGCGGTGTTTGAGGAGGTCAGTGTGATGGTGGTGGTATCAGTTGCAAGAACAGCGTCCTCTCCATCGGTCACAGTAAGGGTTCCGGTGCTGTCTGAAGCATCCACCCGTGTATCATACAGAACCCATTCAGCTTCTGCAGCTCTTGTGGAAAAACTGAACACAGCCGAAGTGAGAAATACGAGCAGCATCAGGGCTGCTCCACCGGCTTTCTTTTTGCTTAACAGCGCGAACAGGGCGAAGAGGATGAACATCGCCGCACCGGCACCAAAACCGTAGGATGCCATAAAGCCGACACCCAGCAGGGCAGCCAGTGAAAAACCCGCTGACGCTCCATTGATGAACAGCTTCGCATCACTGTCACGGCCCAAGGAAGAGGCCAGATCCCATAAAAAACCTTCTCGTGCTTTGCCGGCAGCGAGGGAGCAGACTGCCATCGCCGCGGCTCCAACAAAGTTGGCTGTTGCTGCAAAAGAACCAATGGTCAGCGCCAGACTGAATCCAACCAGAAATAATATATTTCTTCCGCCCGTGAGCTTCTCCGGCTTGTTTTTAGAGCGGAATTTCCCAAGTGCGGCAAGCCCACTAATCAATGAAAACCGGCCCAGGAACAGCGCGGCACCGCCTGTGGTGCTTCCTGCTGTTCCTCCTGCCATGGTAAGCATAGTGAACCATCGGGGGAAATCAACGCCTTGATTGACGAGAATGGGAAGAAGCGCCCAAAACCCCCCCGCAATGAGCGTTGCAAGCAAGGCCTTTACCGAGGTGAAAATTTTGAATATATTCCCGATCGTACTGATAAGACCTGAACCGAGCACTGCGAGGGTGCTCTTTTTAACCTTGTCCGCCAGCACCCCGACTGCTTCTTCAACACTTTTAGAGAAATCACCCAGAACCATTTCACCAGGAGATGTCAAAGCAGCCAAACCACCCTGCATGAATCCAAGCGCTGCTGGCGGTTGATCCGATATGGAAACCTTTGCTCCAGGAGCTGACGGTATCTCTATTCCCACCGGCGGTTGATCCGATATGGTAACCTTTGCTCCGGGAGTTATAGGTATCTCTATTGATGTGTGGATTTGCACAGGTTTTGTCGTCGCTGTAACTTGTTTTCCGCAACGTCTGCAAAAATTTACCCCCTCTTGCAGCGGAGCACCACAGGACGCACAAAGGTTGCTTCGGATATTGCTGTTGTCTTGCGCAGGCTTGTGCGTCCTTTGAGGTTGCGTCGCACCGCATTTTCTGCAGAATTTTGCTGTAGTATTGAGCGCTGTTCCACAATTTCTACAATATTTCATGATGCACTGGCTCCTTCTCTGTTACTGGTGTGGGCAGACTGAACGGTATATAGATAAAACAGCATATTGACTGGTTCATAACGGATACCTCCTGGGTCTTGCTGCCGTCCGCCTTGTCATGTCATACAACCATTTCAATTATTTAACTCAAACTTCGTACTTACAAAACAGGCTTAGAACCTTGAAAAACTAATATTTTAACCCAAAGAAATGTAGCAGAAACCTCAATAATGTACCATGATGTTATTTGTCGAAAAAACATTTATAACCCATTATCGGAGACATCTGCTGCGAATATTATATCACGAAAATAAACCGATGAAAAGGCATTCAATGACTCTCTGATATATAGGGTCACAGCCAATTTTCCATAGTCTGTTTTTGGCTATGAGCCATCATATCTCTCGCCCAGGCATAATGGTGTGTTGCAATAATTATTTTATTGAAGCCAATTGACAAACGACCATCGGTCGCTTTATAATAGGATCAGAAGCGACCGCTGGTCGCTTAAGGAGGATAAGCAATGCCAAAGGGAATACCATTAACCCCTGAAGAACTATCAAAACGTAAGCAGGAAATTGCAGAAACCGCCATGGAGTTGTTCAGCAAGAAGGGCTATTTAGGTGCATCCATGCGCGAGCTGGCGCAGATGCTTGAGATGGGCAAGTCCTCCCTGTATGACTTTTTTGGAACAAAGGATGCAATTGTTACCTATGCACTTGAAGAGAAAATAACCGTTATACTCCGCAAGGCTACTGAAATTGCCAAGTTGGACGAACCACCGTATAACCGGCTTTATCAACTGATGGAGCTTGAGCTGGGTTTTCTGGAAGAGAACCGAGTTCTAATCACGCTAATGAACACCGAGCCCGCTATCTTCAGCGTTGAAAACCAGGAACAGATACAAACTGTTCGACACAAGTATCAGGATCTGATGAGGAGTATCCTTGAAGAAGGTATTCAAAAGGGTTTGTTCCGCAAAGTGGATACGCTGTTTACAGCTCGTTTGATGATGAATTCTCTTATCACTATATGCTTTGCCACACGGCCAAGCGGGGAATCACGAGAGATGCTGTGCACCGCTATGGATATCTTTTTAAACGGACTGCATATTTTCAAGTGATTCCATTTAAGAAACTGTATCTTTTATCAGGGAGGGAAGGAATATGAACTATGTCATTCCACTTTCCACCAGTGACGCCAGCCTGGAAACCGTTGGGGGCAAAGGCATGTCATTGTCTAAAATGCTGCTTGCGGGGCTGCCTGTCCCGGACGGCTTTCACATTACTACAGATGCTTACCGTTGTTTCGTTGGCGAAAACAATCTTGAAACACCAATCCAGAAAATTCTGCTGAGTGCTGACCCAGCTGATACCGCAGCCCTTGAATCCGCTTCTCGGTCAATCTGCCAGTTGTTTGAAAAGGGTCGGATTCCCTCTGCGGTAAAGGAAGCCATCGCAAAAGGTTACGAACTCCTGCAGGGGGCTTCTGTGGCTGTACGATCCTCTGCCACGGCAGAGGATCTGCCCGATGCATCCTTTGCGGGCCAGCAGGAAACCTACCTGAACCTTCATGGAGAAACTGAAGTTCTGGCCGGTGTGAAAAAATGCTGGGCATCCCTGTGGACAGCAAGGGCTATTGCCTACTGTGTTAAAAATAAAATCGACAGCAAATCCATTGCGCTGGCTGTAGTTGTACAAAAACTAGTTGATGCCGACTCAGCGGGGGTCATGTTCACAGCAAACCCTCTAAATGGGCGGCGTAACGAGCTTCTTATCAACGCTGTATGGGGTTTAGGCGAATCACTGGTTTCAGGCCTTGTAACCCCGGATACGATTGCTGTCAGGAAGGATACTAAAGCGACAGTTAGCCGTGAAACTACTGAGAAAAAGCTGATGACCGTCCGCACTGAACAGGGCACAAAGGAAATCTCCGTTCCCGAAGCGATGAAAAGAAAACCGGTATTAGCGAAAAAAGAAATACATAGTCTGATTGATACAGCAGCTTGCATTGAAGAATTGTATCAGATGCCTATGGACGTAGAGTGGGCTGTTGAGAAGGGAAAACTGTTTATCGTCCAGGCACGTCCGATTACGATGCTACCGCCCGACTGGACGCCTCAAGAAAACAAGGTTCTTTGTGCCCGGGGAAGCCTTGCCGAGCATATTCCCAGCCCTGTAACTCCGTTTTTCGGAACATGGGGGCTGGAGATTATCAATGAAACGGCTCACAGCCTTTTCGAGTTTACCTTCCGGCGAAGCGCCCCTGCATTAACCCCCGAGAAAGGAATTTATCAAGTGGTGAATGGCTATGTTTACAGCTGTGTTAGAACAAAAATCCTCCACCTTATCATCAATTCCTTCTCTCCCCGGATGATCCGTCAGGTGATGTGCGGCAGTGTTCCACGCTTTGAGAAAGCCCGGGATGAATTCAACGATGTGGTGAATGAATGGGAAAACAAAAAGCCTGCAGCTCTTTCCCCATCTGAATTAATGGATGGTATACGGGTAGTCTTTACTGCTGCCTGCAAATACTTTACCAATATTCAAACCACTCTTCCGGCAGCATCCACCAGTGAAATTCTGTTCACAAAGTTCTACAATGGTTTCGTTCGAAGAAAAGAGGAACCCCAGGCTTCGGCATTTGTAATGGGCTTTGACACACTCAGTCTCTCCGCTGATAAGCTGCTGTTTGATATCAGCGAGTGGAGCCGGACGCAGCCAACCCTCATGGATCACCTGTTGAAAACGTCGGCGGATAAGCTTGCAGCAGACTACCTTAGCGAAATATTCCCAGATATGCCGGACATAAAGGCATGGAACGACTGGCAGGAAAAAATGAAGAATTATTTCACGCTTTATGGACGTACCGCCTATGATTTTGATCTTGTATCTCCCACGCCCGGTGACGCGCCGGAACCAGTGTTTGAAGCCCTTCGGGCTTTCCTTGCCGGAAAAAGCGAAAGCCCCTGGAGCAGGCAGAAAAAAGCTGTTGAAAAGAGGGAACATGCTGAAAATGCAGTTCTTCAGAGAATCCGGGGCTTACGAAAATTCCTTTTTGTCAAATTACTGCATTGGGCACAATCAACCGGCCCGATGCGGGAGGACAGTATTTTCATCATGGGGATGGGCCATCCTGTGATACACCGAATGATGGAGGACTTAGGGCGCAGGCTTGTGCAAAAAGGAGTGCTGTCGCAGCCTCATGACCTCTACTGGCTGGAAAAGGATGAAGTGGAAGAGTGTGTGGACCAGCTAAGCTGCGAGCGTTCAATACCCTTCCCAAAAGAAAAGATTGAAATACGTAAAGCTTGCAGGCAAGAGCTGCTAAAGCTAACGCCACCGATCAGTCTTCCTGAAAAAAATAAACTATCTACGCTTTTTAGAGGAAAGGAGTCGCAGAAAGTCAACGGAAAAACGGTGCTTAGTGGAACAGGCACCAGCGCAGGTGTCGTAACTGCACCGGCATGTGTCCTGTTTGGCCAGGAGGATTTCGTCAAATTTAAGCCTGGAGACGTATTGGTAGCCGTAACAACCACACCGGCATGGACTCCTCTGTTCTCACAAGCTTCCGCCGTGGTCACCGACATTGGAGGTCCTTTAAGCCACAGCAGTATTGTAGCCCGGGAATATGGGATACCTGCGGTTATGGCAACCCGTACGGCCACCCGTGCCATCGCAAGCGGGCAGATGGTTACAGTTGACGGAAGCGCTGGGACAGTGATGTTCTAGGAGCCGGCCCGGAAAGTCTGTTTAAGCGGGCATCTCCCTAAAGGAGGTGAAAAACGAGGTATTACATAGGCAGGGTTTTAGGGCATTTAACAAATTCTATATCCTATTTTAAGAGAAGAAGGCAGTTTGGCTTGCAAAGCAATGCCTTCTTTTATTATACTATAGTCAGGTGCGCTAATTAAAAGCGAGGTTATGGAAAGGAGAACGAACATGGGATTAATTAAAGCTGCGTTAGGTGCGGCAGGTGGTGTCCTTGCCGATCAATGGAAGGAATTTTTCTACTGCGAAGCCTTGCCGGAGGATGTTTTGGCGATAAAAGGGTGGAAGCGCGTATCCGGCCGTTCTTCCAACACAAAAGCGGAAGACAATATCATCTCAACCGGCTCGACGATCGCCGTGGCAGACGGGCAGTGCATGATCATTGTCGAACAGGGCAGAATACTGGACGTGTGCGCAGAACCAGGTGAATACATATTCGATGCGGGCGGAGAACCTTCACTTTTTGCCGGCGGTGCATTCAAGGACAATGCGCTTGCTGCATTAAAGAGCGTTTGGGAGCGATTCAAATTTGGCGGCATCCCCGGTAAAGATACACGCGTTTATTATTTCAACACAAAAGAACTCATCGGCAATAAATACGGCACCGCGAACCCTGTCCCCTTCCGTGTTGTTGATAAAAACATCGGGCTGGACATTGACATCGCCATCCGTTGCTTTGGAGAGTACAGCTATAAAATTACAAACCCCATTTTGTTTTATACTAATGTATGCGGTAATATTCAAACATCTTATGTGCGCAGCACCATTGACGCACAGCTGAAAAGCGAGCTTCTGACCGCGCTTCAGCCTGCCTTTGCAAAAATCTCAGATATGGGTATTCGCTATTCGTCTCTGCCTGGTCACACAATGGAACTGGCCGACGCGCTCAACGAAGTGTTATCTTCGAAGTGGCGTGATCTTCGCGGCCTGGAAATTGTTTCATTGGGTGTCAGCTCAGTCAATGCCAGCAAAGAAGACGAGCAGATGATTAAGGATCTGCAAAAGAACGCCGTTATGCGCGATCCTACAATGGCGGCTGCAACGCTGGTCGGTGCACAGGCCGATGCGATGAAGGCAGCGGCATCAAACCAGGGTGCCGGCGCAGCAATGGGCTTTATGGGCATGAACATGGCTGCAAATGCAGGCGGTATGAACGCACAAAGCCTGTTCGCAATGGGCCAGCAGCAGGCATCTGCATCTGCACCTGCTTCCGCTCCAGCAACTGAGGCAGTTTCGGGTTGGGTGTGTTCCTGTGGAACCAAAGGCAACAAGGGCAAATTCTGTACCGAATGCGGAAAACCGCAACCGGCGGACGGATGGGTTTGCTCCTGCGGAACGAAGAGCAAAGGAAAGTTCTGCACCGAATGTGGTAAGCCCAAGCCTGCAGGCGTTCCACAGTACAAATGCGATAAGTGTGGATGGGAACCTAAGGATAAGGCCAATCCTCCCAAGTTCTGCCCCGAGTGCGGTGACCCCTTTGATAACGGGGATATTCAATAAGTAACCGGCGGAAATGATATTGTTCGCTAAGAAAAACCAAAGCCCTGGAATCGTAAAGCCATTGGGGTCTGTGATTGAAGCAGACCCCGATGGTCATTTGTATTTGTATCCCACAACAGCCTTTTTTGTGTTTGCTTTGTAACCATACGGGTTTCCACCCATTGCAGCCCGTGCTTTGGGAATGAAGTTATACGGGTCGGTGAGGGTTGGTATTTTTTCTTGGCGATAAGTCCGAACTGTCTGTACCTGATCTTCGGGATAAGGCATTGGATGCAGGCTGTTCATTTCAATATGGTTAGGAAAGCGAGGAATGATCGATGGCGATGTTAGAGTATAAATGCCTTCATTGCGGCGGAGCGATTCAATATAATCCCGGAACGCAAGAGTTGGTTTGCCCATATTGCGATTCGGTGATGGACATTGCAGCACTGAATGATATGGATGAGACACTGAATCAGGAACAGAAACCGGAATCCATTGAATGGGGCTATGAGGGCAATGAATGGCAGAACAGCGAACAAGAGGGCATGGTGATGTACAGCTGCCAGTCTTGCAGCGGAGAGATCATTGCAGACCAGACATTGGGTGCAACCTCTTGTCCTTTTTGTGGCAACCCGGTGGTGATCACTTCCAAATTTGCCGGAATGCTGCGTCCCGATATGGTGATACCTTTTAAGTATGGTAAGAAGGAAGCTCTGGATGCGCTGCAAAAGCATTATGTTGGTAAAAGGCTGCTGCCCGGCGTGTTTAAAGACAGAAACCACCTGGAAGAAGTAAAGGGGGTTTATGTTCCATTCTGGCTTTTCGATGCCGATGCCAATGTTCATATTCAGTATGATGCAACAAAAATCCGCCGATGGAGCGACAGCAACTACAGTTATACTGAAACTTCAAAGTTTCGTATTTTGCGTGCCGGGGATATCGGATTTAACCAGATTCCCGTGGACGGTTCACAAGCGATTGACGACACCCTGATGGAATCAATAGAGCCCTTTCATACATCTGAGGCGGTAGATTTTCAAACAGCATACCTGGCTGGATATCTTGCCAACAAATATGATGTGGATGCAAACCAATGCAGCCCACGCGCCAATGACCGTGTAAAGAACAGTGCCATTGCAGCGTTCGGAAGCACCGTCGTCGGCTATAATTCAGTGATACCTGTACATACAAACATGCAGCTGAAAAACAACAATGTCCGTTACGCCCTGCTGCCGGTATGGTTGTTATCCACAAGCTGGGGGGGTAAAAACTTCATCTTCGCGATGAATGGTCAGACAGGTAAGTTCGCCGGTGACCTGCCTTTGGACAAGGCGGCTTATCGGTCATGGCTTTTAAAGATATTTGGGATTTCTGCAGCCGCACTGCTAGTCATTTCTCAAATTATCGTCAGCCTGTTGTAGGGGGGTGTGGAGATGAAAAGAAAGAATCGTTTCTTTATGGCAGTCATTCTAACCATATTATTCATCGCAGTTTTACTGCCAACCGCTGCGATGGCTGCAGAAAATCAACTGAATGCGGCGCTTTTTCTATCGTCACAATCAGCAGCCGGCTTGCAGGACCTGGCTCGCGTACCCGCGGGTGAAAACCTGCCTCGTTATATCGATGACATGGGCCTGTTAACCTCTGAACAAGCGGAAAGTTTAACTGCAAAGCTGGACGAAATCAGTGAAAGAAATCAGTTCGACACGGTGGTTGCAGTGGTTCCGGCACTTGATTACCGGGAAGCCAGGCTGTATGCCGCCGACTTCTTTGAGCAAAACGGTTTTGGTTACGGCAATGATATCGATGGTGCCATCCTGCTTCTGGCCATGGAAGACAGAGATTTTGGATTTGCCTCCTTCGGGTACGGGTTGGAAGTGTTTACCTCTTACGGACAGGATTATCTGGACGAGCTGGTAGTACCCTATTTGAAAGAAGATCAGTACTATGAGGCCTTTATATCCTATGCGGACGCAGTGGATGATTTTTTTGCAAAAGCAGCTTCTGGCACCCCTTATGATGAGGGTAATATCCCTAAAACCGCTGAGGAGATTCGAAAATATCGCTTTATCGGAGGGGCAATCGCCCTGGCGTTGGCATTGATCATTGCCTTTTCGGTAACTGGCGTTTGGAGAGGGCAGCTTATTTCGGTGAGGAAGGAGAATCTTGCCAATGTTTATTTCCGCGAGGGCAGTATGGCTTTAACCGACCAGAGAGATATTTTCCTTCATCGACATGTGCAGAAAGTAAAGCGTGAGACCAGCAGCTCGGGCGGCGGCGGTGGTTCTTTCAGCAGTTCCTCAGGCCGCAGTGCCACTGGGCACAGCGGGAAATTCTAACCCTTGATTCAACAAAACCCTTCAGTAATGAGTCCAGGCTCGTGAAGCGAATCACAGGAGCGTTTCAATTAGTATGGCTGTTTTTCGCTCCTCTAGTAACGGGTCCAATCCAGTACTGAAGGGTTTTTTATGTCATAAAATTCGTAATCATGAGATACTTGTAAGGCTTTTTTAGTACTCAAAATTGAGGACATCCTGCCATCCTTCTATCACAGATTTTTCCCAAGGGCAAAAAACTATGGTTTGCATAATTAATCATGTCCGTCTTTATGCCCTGTTTTTTTATCCGATTGATTCCGGTTGAAATTCAAAAGAGAACCCCTGACTACATAATCCTGACCATACTTCTCTCGAATTTTGTCGATGCTTTCATCCAGCTTCACCCTGTCGGCCTGCTTTGGACAAGCCATTGTAAACATGTCAAGTTGTTTGATTGGATCTCTTTGCAGTTGAGAGGTTGCGACACCGATCAATCTCACCGGGTCCCTTTTCCAAACCTGTTCAAACAGTTCGGCAGCGGTGGAGAAGATTACATTGGTATCCTGAGTTGCATTATCAAGCTTTCTTTGGCGGGAGTAAGACTCAAAATTACTGTTTTTGATGTGAATCGCAATTACACCGGCATACAACCCTGCTTTACGAAGGCGCATTCCAACCGTCTCGCTCAGGGAAAGAATATACAGCCTGGCCGTTTCCTCATCCGTAATATCAAAGCTTACTGTGGTTTCATTGCTTAAATCCTTCGCTTCAGCTTCCTGGGTCTGGACGGGAGAGTCATCCCGTCCATTGGCATAGTCCCATATCATTAGCCCATATTTTTTTAATTGCTGCTCCAGTACGGAAGGATTAGCTTTGGCTAGATCGCTGATGGTTTTGATGCCCATCATTTCAAACCTGGCCGTTGCGGCCTTACCCACCATGAACAGCTCTGATACAGGCATTGGCCACATTTTTTGCTGAATTTCTTCCGGGAAGAGAGTATGCACCTTGTCCGGCTTTTGGAAATCGGATGCCATCTTCGCCAGGAGTTTGTTTTCAGAGATACCGATGTTCACAGTAAACCCCAGCTCATCGTGAATATGGTTTTTAATCCGGACTGCCAGGGCCTTATAATCGTCACCAAACCTCAGCCTTAGACCTGTTGCATCAATAAAGCATTCATCGATGCTGAACTGTTCGATGTCCGGTGAATAGGTTTGAAGCAGCTCAATCATCGCACGGGAATTCTGCGAATAGATATGATGGGTTGGGGAAACAACCGTTAAATTGGGGCATTTCTTTAACGCTTGAAAAACGGGTTCACCGGTAATAATACCGTATTTCTTTGCAGGAATGGATTTGGCCAGAACAATCCCGTGCCTTTTGGACGGATCCCCGCCGACAATGGATGGGATGGTACGCAAATCAACGGTACTGCCTTGTTTCAGCTGTTCCAATGCTTCCCAGCTTAAAAAAGCGGAATTCACATCGATATGGAAAATGATTCTCTTTCGCGTCTCCATAGCTTTCCCCTGATAGAATGGTTTCTTACCTTTATTCTACCACGAATAAGCCGAAGGGGACAACCAAAGGGGACAGGTCCCTTGGCTCAATTGAGCCAAGGGACCTGTCCCCTCTGGTTATTTACACAGGAACCTGTCCCCGGTGTAAATCCTGACGGTATAAATCCTTGATAATATTTTCAATTTCCAGGCTTTCAATGGACAAGTCATTGATGATGGATTCCTCGTTCAGCTTTTTAATAAACTCGTTCAACTTTAATTTGGATAAATCCAGCTCCAGCTCAGCATCTCGATCTGAGAGCTGTTTGCGGATCAAAATTCCGGGTTGATCCAGTGAAGGAAGGGTTTTGCGGGTGGTTACATGCACTGCCTTTTTATCTCCCAAATGGGTGCGCAGCTTTTCCATGGAGTTGTCAAACACGATTTCACCATGGTTCACGACGATAACGCGCTTTGCCAGGTGTTCCACATCCTCCAGATCGTGGGTGGTTAGAATGAAGGTTGTTCCCTTTTTGTTTTGATCGAGAATGAAATCCCGTATCTTGTCCTTGGCGATCACATCCAACCCGATGGTGGGTTCGTCCAGAAAAACGATCTTTGGCCGGTGCAGCATGGCCATGATGAACTCACATTTCATCCTTTCACCCAGAGAAAGCTGCCGGGTTGGTTTTCTGACAATGGCTTCAAGCTCAAGCATTTCCACCATCTCATTCATGGTTTTTTTGAACGCCTTATCCGGGATATTATAGATGGACTGGTTTAATAAAAAGGAATCCAGCGGCGGAATATCAAACAGAAGCTGTGATTTCTGCCCGAACACCGCGCCAATGTTCGCCACATATTTTCTGCGATCCTTCCAGGGAACATAGCCCATAATATCTACCGAACCGGAGGTTGGATACAAAATACCCGTTAAAATTTTTAACGTGGTGGATTTCCCTGCCCCGTTGGGTCCTAGAAAACCAATCAGCTCACCCTCGCTTATTTCAAAGGATATAGCCTTCAGCGCTTCAACGATTTTCTTTTTCCGAACGATCAGGCTTTTCAGCGCTTCTCTGAAGGTGCCTCCGCGTTCATAGGAGGTATAGGTTTTGGTTAATTGTTCTACTTTTATCATATCTGTTCCTCACTCTGCCTTTGCAGTGATTGTTCTTGATAATAACCCGGGCTTGTACGTCATCCCCCTGCGCTGGTATAGTTTCGTACCATTCTGTGGTAAAACCACAACCCCGCAAACAGAAAGATTACTGAGCACAACACCGCCCCAAGCACTCCTTCCTCAGGCCTGCCCAAAAGTGCTGAAGCAGGAAGAGAGCCCAACAGGCTGATAGGGATGACCCAGGTAATGATAGTCTGAAACATCTTGGTAAAGATCGATCTGGGGTATAAGCCAAAATCCATCACCGACATAAATATTTCATAAATCCGGTAATTGCCGATCCATACTATGCCAAGTCCAGCCATAAAAAGGCCAAAGGCAAACATTGAAACCAGAGAAAATATAAACAGCAGCAGGAAAGTGACCCAGTTGATGAACGGTAGTGGCGGCACTGATTTCAGCGCATATAAAAACAGTATCAGACCACCTGCGAGCTTTCCAAGGTCTTCGCTATCAAAGGCTGTGATAATGGACAGTTGCAGGATGGATCGTGGTTTAATCAACAGCAGGTCATAGGTTCCTTGTTGAACCCGATCGATGGTATTCCAAACCATTCCCATAAAGAATGGAAATGCGATGCCTCTTGAAAGGAGGAAAATCGCCTGCAGCAACAATACCTCATGCCGCTGCCAGCCGGGGAAGGATGCACCGTTGCGGTAAATCAGCAATGTAACCAGGGGGCCAAACAATTCGACGATCATCATGATAAGCATGCTCATGATAAAATCCCCGCGATAGGCCATTCTCGAAGCTAATGCTGTTTTCATACCATGAAAGTATATTTTAAACCAAAGGAAAAACGGATTCAGTTTTTTCTGCTGATTATCTTCCAATGGCAGTTCTGCTGTACTAGCCATAGGCTCACCTCCATCATGCACCCACCCCGGTGAAGCGCTTTATTCCAAAAAACCAGATCAACCTGTTCAGTAAAAATGTTGCAACCACCATGATTGCCTGCAGGCCTACCACCTGCGGGATGGACATGGTTATCCCGGCCAGCTCGTAACTTCCCATAAAAACCCTTGCCGGTACATAGGATATAAACTGGAAGGGCATAAAAAACAGTACTTTTTGAATAGCTGCGGGAAACAAGGTCAATGGCAGAAACATACCCGAACAGACACCCTTAATCACCATCACCGCCCGGCGGATACCATCGGTTTTTACCAGCCAGAACGCAAGAGTTCCAATCATAAAATTGATCAAATACTCAAGGATAAAGCTCAGCGCGATGGAAATCAGCGCCCAAAAGGGTTGAGCAGGAATTGGTTTTATACCGAACAACAAATAGAAGCCGAGAATCGGAAGCAACTCTATCCAGAAAGCAAGAATCCGATGGCCTACCTTCTCAAAAAAAGCATAATACAGATAAGAAACCGGTCTTAGCTGGAAGGTGATAAACTTTCCTGTTTGTATATGCCTCTGCAACGTTCCGTCCGCGGCATCCCAGTTCAAAAAACCCAACAAGGACGAAACGGCGAAATAATACAGCATGGTATCTAGCGTGAAGCCTGAAACTGTATCATGTACATTAAAAACTGACACCCAGATAAAGTATTGCACCAGGAAGTATATGGGTTGGGTGATCAATGAAACCGCCATATTATGGCGGAATGCAAAGTTTTCCTTATAGGTTGCTTGTATAACTGCTTTAAAAACAGGTTGTGCCTTTTTTACAGCAACTTCTTCATGAACAGCCTGCACAAATCTTCCCCCCTGATAAACCAATGATTTCCTGGCATGGACTCAAGAACCATCCTGTTTCATAAATCTTTATTCATCGCAATGAGCTTCTGCAGTAAAACTGTTTGATAGTATTTTTAACCAAGCCACAGGATCTTTAATCGGATTGTGTCAGGTTCCTGTCAGGCCTGCCAACTGCGCCTCGTTAAATATCCTCTTCATCAAAAAAGACCGGAGCCACAAACTCCGATCTTTATCCATGCTATATCACAAGGATTAGACTTACTGTTTAACCGGAGCAAAGGACAGATATTCATTTGCATGGCATGCTATTTTGT
>LSQX01386989.1_pt1 | contig 22698 bp, 19 predicted proteins | sample 654561 | NCBI WGS metagenome assembly LSQX01 (sample SAMN04489861, study PRJNA283612) | anaerobic digester metagenome | isolation source: 4 biogas reactors fed with cattle manure at either 37C or 55C with and... | place: Denmark: Kongens Lyngby | collected 2014
TATTACCAGTATCGGGTAAAAATCCGGAAAGAGGATATGCAGCTGGGAAACAACTACATAACAGATATTAAAGAGAGTAATGTGCAGTTGAAAAACAACCAGATTGGAACGGTAAAATGGTATCAGTTTAAAATTCCGGTGCGTGACCCCGACGAGGTTTTTGGAAACATTCGCGATTTCAGGTCAATCCGGTTTTTAAGAATGTACCTGCACGGTTTTGAAGATCCGGTAATTCTCCGGTTTGCCACTTTTGACCTTGTCCGCTCCAGCTGGCGCCGCTACACCCGCGATATTGGCGAGCCGGGTGCAGTTTCTGCCAATGCAACCTTCGATATATCTTCGGTGAATATTGAAGAAAATTCCAGCCGTTCGCCTGTGAATTATATTTTGCCACCCGGCATCAGCCGCGTTATTGACCCGTCGAATCCTTCGCTCCGGCATTTGAATGAGCAATCTATGGTGATGAAAGTTACCGAATTGGAGCAGGAGGATGCGCGTGCTGCATACAAATCTCTCTATATGGATTTCAGAAGATATAAAAAGCTGAAACTGGAGGTTCATGCCGAACAGATTCCCGAATATCCATTGAAAGATGATGAGCTGCACTTCTTTATCCGTATCGGTTCCGACTATAATTACAACTATTACGAATATGAAATTCCTTTGGCGCTGACACCGCCGGGGCGCTACAACGGCGATATTGAAAGCGACCGCTATATCGTGTGGCCCGATGAAAACCGGTTGGATATTCCACTTGAACTTTTCTCCAATCTGAAATTGGAAAGAAATGCCGATATGCGCATGGCAGGTTCAACAATCGGAATTCAGGATATTTATGAAAAGTCACACCAGGGCTGGAATAAGAACAAAAACCGGGTGAAAATCAAGGGAAATCCCAATTTGGGGAATGTCCAGGTGGTGATGATGGGTATTCGCCACAAAAAAGGACAGCTGAACACCGGACCCAAAGGGGTGGAAGTGTGGGTGAACGAAATGCGTCTTTCCGATTTTGATGAAACCGGCGGTTGGGCTGCAAATGCCCGCGCCACAACCCGGCTGGCAGATCTGGGAAGTGTTACCGTTGCCGGGCGCACACGCTCTGCCGGTTTTGGAAGCCTCAGCCAGAACATCAACAGTCGCGGGTTAGAAGATATTCACGAAATTGACGTTGCCACGTCCATTGACTTAGGACGTTTCCTGCCCGAAAAAGCAGGAGTCAGGCTGCCCATGTACTACGGCTATTCGCGCAGCGCACGGAATCCGGAGTACAATCCGTTAGAGCCGGACATCAAAATGAATAAATCGTTGGAAAGTGCCGGCTCCAGGCATGAAAGAGATTCGCTGAAATTTATTGCGCAGGATATTGTTACGCGTAAAAGCTTAAATTTCACCAACGTCAGGGTGGAACCACAGCGTCAGCAAACCAAAGCGCACATCTGGGACCCGGAAAATTTCTCACTCTCCTACTCCTACAACGAAATCTTCAGGAGAAATGTTAATACCGAGTTTAATGTGGACAAGACTTACCGCGGAATGTTCTCCTATAATTACAGCAGTCGCCCCACATTGGTTGAGCCGCTGAAAAATGTCGGTATGCTGAAAAAAGGTCCGTTGAAGCTGATTGGCGATTTTAATTTCTATCCACTGCCCACTCAGATTTCATATCGCACTGATCTTTCGCGGCGATACCATGAAACCCAGAACCGCAATGTTACCAATCCGCAGTTTGTTTTGCCTGCCACTTATGAAAAGGATTTTTTATGGAACCGTTTCTTCGATTTGCGCTATGACCTCACAAGGTCGCTGAAATTTGATTTCTCTTCGCGGGGAACTTCACGGATTGATGAACCAGAAGGGCGCATTAACCGCCACATGGATGATTATGAGCTGAAACGCGACTCCATTCTCACCAATTTGTGGAATCTTGGAAGACCGACTCTCTATAACCACAATGTGAACATCACTTACACGCTGCCGTTCAGCAGGTTGAAATCGCTCAATTTTATCACTTCAACGGCAAGGTATCAGGGAACTTACGACTGGCAGGCGGGACCAATCACCGCAGACACCATCCGGTTGGGCAATCGGGTACAGAATTCGCGGAATATTCAGCTTACCGGAAATGTTAATCTGCAAACCCTTTACAACAAAGTTCCCTATTTTCAGGAGCTGAATAACAAATTCAGAAGAACCGGCAGCAGCCGCTACAGCCTGAACCGCCAGACTTCCGGCGGTTCCCGTGCACAGCAGCAACAGGATCAGCAACCACAGAAGCTGGAGCAAACTTTTACGGGAAATATAGCTCTTGCGGCAAATAAGCCGCAAACCATAAGCCACAAGCTGAAAACACGAAAAGTTAAGGTGATAGTAACCGATGCCGATGGCGAAGCGGTTCGCGGACGGGTTAACATCGTTGATGTCAACAATATAGAATTTACGCCGTTAGCCGACGGCGGACAGGGGAGCATTACCGTTACCGGAGTTCCCGGCGAACAGTCATTCCTGAAAGATGTTCTCGACCTGACTACCCGAATTTTAATCGGAGTGCGCACCATCTCAGTGAGTTACAGCCTGAACGGCGGCACCGTGTTGCCGGGATATCTGCCCCAGCCCACGCTGTTTGGCGCCGGAACTTATCATCCCGAAGTAAATATGTTCGGTCGTGACTTAGGTGCCGGCTTTGCACCGGGCTTGCCGTTCCTTGCCGGATGGCAGGACTACAGTTTTGCACAAAGAGCAGCAAGAAGCGGATGGGTTACCACCGACTCCACCCTGAACATGCCCTATCTTTTCAACAAGAATGAAAGAATCAGCGTGCGCACCGTGTTTGAGCCGCTACCCGACCTGCGGATTGATATTACGGCAGATCGCTCCATGTCAAAAAACAGCAGCGAGTTTTACAACTACAATCCGGCATCGGGCAGTTTTATTGCCAACAGTTTTACCGAAAGTGGAAATTTCAGCATGTCAACTTTTACCTGGGGAACAGCATTTTTTGCAATGGGCAAAGGCGAAGTGCACCAGTCAAAAGCTTTTGAAAATTTGAAGGAATATCGCGAAATTATAGCCTGGCGACTTGCCGGAAGCAGAAATTCCAACAGCGGAATCGGATACGATCCAACTGCCGTAAATCCTGAAACCGGCTTCCCGGACGGGTATGGACCCAATTCCGTGGAAGTGCTGGTGCCGGCGTTTCTGGCAGCTTATCAGAATAAAGACCCGAGAACCATTTCGCTCGACCTGTTTCCTTCCGTAAAATATATCCGCCCCAACTGGCGAATCCAATATGAAGGTATGGTTTCAAAAATTCCCGGACTGAACCGCATTATGCAGTCGCTGAATTTCACTCACGCTTACCGCTCAAGCTATAATGTGGGCTCTTTCATTACCAACCTGAAATATCAGGCGCAGGAAGACGGGTTCAGCTACGTGCGCGACATTGCAAACAACTTCATTACGCCGTTCGATTTCAATTCGGTGAGCATTATGGAGACATTCAGCCCGCTTATCAATATGGATATTATGTGGCATGGCGATCTCACCACGCGCGGAGAAATCAAGAAATCGAGAAATCTCACGCTCTCCTTTGCAAACAATCAGATTACCGAAGTGCTCAGCGATGAATATGCAGTTGGCTTTGGCTACCGTTTTACTCAGATGGATTTGATTATCAAGACAAAAAGCTCTCAGCAGGCTTATTCCAACGACTTGAATATCAGGGCAGATATCTCATATCGAAAGAATAAAACCGTGTTGCGGAAAATCGTTGAAGGCAATGACCAGATTACTGCCGGGCAAAGTGCATTTACGCTGAAAACCACTGCCGATTATATGCTCAGCGACCGTTTTCAGCTGCGTATTTTCTTTGATAAAATACTTAACAATCCGTTTACTTCCCTGTCATTTCCCACGTCAAATTCAAATCTTGGGGTAAGTTTCCGATTTACCTTGGCACAGTAAAAACTTAATGTTTATTTTTAGGCATATTTTTTTATAAACCGTTATGGATTTAAGTTTACTGAATTTTGACACTCCGCCTGATGTGATTAACCGTGCGATAGACCAAAGTCTGGTCGGCAATCTCGGGATTGAAATAACCGCAACGGGAGACGGATTTGTTGAAGGTTTTATGCAGCTTTCCGAAAAAAATTGTCGCCCAGACGGCATTCTGCACGGCGGTGCAAATCTTGCCATGGCTGAAACCCTTGCAGGTTTGGGAAGCATGTTAATTATCGATATGAAAGAATACAACTCGTTTGGTATTCAGGTTTCCGGAAATCATATTGGCGTTTTGGCGGAAGGAAAAGCTTTTGGCGAAGCAAAAATTATTCACCGCGGAAACACGACACATATCTGGAATGTGGATATAAAAAGCGAAGAAGGCAGATTTTTGTCGAGCATACGGGTTACGAACATGATTGTTAAAAGAAATGCGTGAAATAAAAGATTTAGCCGACTTCATTGATAAGCTGCTTTTGAAAAACTGCCCGTTTGCGTTGTGGACGCATCCCGGAAGCAAATCTCCCGAAATTCTGATTTCCGACAAGGAAAATATGGTTTTTTCCACACAATCCAATAATCTGAACAGCATTGAAGGATTTGTGTTTGCCCCTTTTGAAAATGGAAAAGAGACTCCTGCAATCGTGTTAAAACCGGTTATATACAGAAAAGGGATTCAGGAGATTTTTAAAATCAACATGGATGAACTTCCCGAACAGCCGGCTGAAAATATTGAATACTCTACTCCCGATTTTATTTCAAAAAATGAATATATTGCCGATGTTGAAAGCGCTATTCACGAAATGAAGCGCAGCAAACTGGCAAAAGTTATCGTATCGCGCCTGATTTCATTTCCTAAAAAAAATGAAACCACAGGCGAAGTCTATGCGCAACTGTTGAAGCAGACGCCTAATGCTTTTGTCTATCTGGTGAATATTCCCGGAAGCCGGGAAAATTTTCAGGGCGCCGGACTTTGGATGGGCGCCACACCTGAAGTTTTGATGTGCAATGAAGGGAAAGCTGTGGAAATTATGTCGCTTGCCGGCACGCAGCTCCGCCAACCGGATAATGACTATTCGTGGCATACCAAGGAGATTGAAGAACAGGCATTTGTATCCCGCTACTTGCTTGACGTTTTTCATAAGTTCAATATTTTTTCTTACACCACGCGCGGACCGGAAACTTTGGAAAGCGGCAATGTGGCGCATTTGGTTACAAGCTTCCGGTTTGCTGCAAAAAAATTAGATTCTAAATTGGGCGAACTTGTTGCCGCCCTGCACCCAACCCCCGCGGTGGGCGGTTATCCCAAATTGCGGGCTGCCGCATTCATCTCAAAAATTGAAAAGCACAGTCGCCGCTACTATACCGGCTATCTTGGTCCATGGAAACTGAACGGCAAATTGTCATTATTTGTAAATTTGCGCTGTATGGAAGTCCGGGCGGAACGATATATTTTATATACGGGCGCCGGAATCACCTCCCGCTCCGTTCCCGAAAAGGAGTGGGAAGAGACAAACCGAAAGGCAACCACACTGCTTTCGGCGATTGAAAAAGTGCAAAGCCGATGATTTCAGACAAAAAACATATCCGGCAGCTTGCATCAATTCTTCATGCACGGGGCATTGAAGATATTGTGATTTCACCCGGTTCACGCAACGGACCGCTGATTCATACTTTTGTTAACAGCGGAAAATTTAACTGTCGGAGTATTGTTGACGAACGAAGTGCAGGCTATTTTGCCCTTGGGTTGGCTCAGGCGCTTGGCAAGCCGGTTGCATTGGTTACCACTTCGGGAACGGCTGTGCTCAATTTAGCGCCGGCAATGGCGGAAGCATTTTATCTGAATGTCCCTTTAATAGCTTTGACTGCCGACAGACCCGGTTATTGGATTAATCAGGGTGAAAATCAGACTATCCGGCAAAACAGGGTTTTCAGTGATTTTTTTAAAAAAGCGGTAACGCTCCCATTGGAAGAGTCGGAAAAAGAGCTTTGGCACGCCGGACGTCTGATCAATGAAGCGCTGAATGCCGCAACGGATAAAACACCCGGTCCAGTGCATATCAACATTCCGCTGGAGGAACCGCTCCATGAGTTGCAGAAAGCAGAACTGCCGGAAGTGAAAATTATCCGGCTCACAGAAATAAAGCGAACTTTATCCGAAAATGAGTTGGAAATATTGCTGAAAATTTTCAATCAGTCGGAGAAAGTACTCGTTCTTGCCGGGCAGACTAATCCCGATTCCCGGCTTGAAAAGGTGCTGGCTTCATTTGTTGAAAAAACAGGCGCCGTGATTTTACATGAGCACTTGGCAAATCTGAATAATTCGCTGTTTTGCAGTAATGTAGAACTACTGATTGCTTCTTTGCACGACAAAATCAAACCAGATTTTCAGCCCGATCTGGTTATCAGTTTTGGAGGTGCTTTTGTTTCCGGGAAACTGCGTCAGTTTTTGCGTAAAAACCCGCCAAAAGCACATTGGCGCCTTGATTTGTCCAATCAGCATTATGATACTTATCAGTCGTTGACCCAGCTTGTTGAAATAAGACCAGCTGCCTTTTTTGAACAAATATTACCACACGCACTGCCCAAAAACAGAGATTTTTTGGAGCAGTGGAAAGAGATGGAAAAACGGGTGAATCAATTTCAAAATACGTTTGTATCAAATACGAAATTTTGCGATCTTTCTGTTTTTCAGCAAATTATCAGAAATATTCCGAAGGATTCGGTTTTGCATCTGGGGAACAGCTCTCCGGTGCGTTATGCAACGTTTTGCGAAGCAGCACGACAAGCGAAATATTATGCAAACCGCGGTGTCAGTGGCATTGACGGCTCGCTCTCGACAGCTGTTGGTTTTGCATCACATTCCAAAAAGCTGAATACAGTCATTCTGGGTGACCTATCCTTCTTTTATGATTCCAATGCGCTATGGAACAGCTATGTTGGTTCTAATCTTCGCATTATTGTTATTCACAACGGGGGTGGAAATATCTTTGGCATGCTCAAAGGACCTGACCGTTCAGCAGCATTCAATTCATTCTTTTTTACCGAAAATAAGTTCAGTGCAAAAGGTATTGCCGAAGCTTTCGACCTTGGCTACCTGAAAGCTGAAAATAAAGAGGAATTAGATGCGGCGCTTCATAAATTTTATGCGCCGGATGTGCAGAAAGCGCTCATTCTCGAAATTTTTACGGATGCCGGAATAAATTCCGAAGCTTACCGCAAGCTGTTTGCTGAGATTGAATCTTCAAATTGAACAAAATTGGAATGGCATCTCTTTTATAATCAATGTTGTTTAAGGCTTAAAGCCGTTAGCAGAAATCCTTTCAGGATTTTTCTTTTTTATTAATTTACAATTACTGCAAGATGAAAAGCACACGAAACTGGGAAACCATCAGGGAATATGAAGACATTTTCTTCGATTATTTTGAAGGAATCGGAAAAATTACCATCAACCGAGAGCGCTATCGAAATGCCTTCCGCCCGACAACGGTGAATGAAATGAGCGATGCGCTGAATATTTGCCGCGAAGATCAGCGGATTAATGTAGTAGTTCTCACCGGCGCCGGCGACAAGGCTTTCTGCTCCGGCGGCGACCAGACGGTTAAGGGCAAGGGCGGATATGTGGATAAGGATGGCATTCCGCGCCTGAATATTCTGGAAGTTCAGCGCCAGATACGTAGTATGCCAAAGCCGGTGATAGCTATGGTCAACGGCTACGCCATTGGCGGCGGACATGTGCTCCATGTGGTTTGCGATATTTCCATTGCAAGTGAAAATGCGATTTTCGGGCAAACCGGTCCCAAAGTCGGCAGTTTCGATGCCGGGCTTGGTTCATCCTATCTTGCCTCTGTTGTGGGACAGAAAAAAGCACGCGAAATATGGTTTATGTGTCGCCAGTACACGGCAGCAGAGGCGTTGGAAATGGGATTGGTAAACAAAGTGGTGCCGCTGGAAAAACTGGAAGATGAAGTGGTGGAGTGGGCAATGAAAATGCAGGAACACAGTCCGCTGGCATTGCGTATGCTGAAACTGGGACTAAATGCCGAACTCGACGGACAGGTTGGCATTCAGGAGTTTGCCGGAAATGCAACCCTGCTCTATTACCTTACGGAAGAAGCACAGGAAGGTAAAAACGCATTTTTAGAAAAACGTAACCCCGATTTTAAAAAATATCCTAAGTTTCCGTAGGTTATTCTCCCTTGATTCCTATAAAATGGGAGAAAAAGAGAGTGTTTTTGTATTATTCAACGCCATTCCCGAGTTTATCGGAACAAGTTGATTTGCGATGTTTATAGGTCTTGAAGAAAAATAAGATGAGAGTTGTTATTCAAAAAGTTACTGAAGCGACGGTTCATGTCGAACAAAAGGTGGTTTCTTCCATAGGAAAGGGGTTGCTGGTTTTATTGGGGATTGAAGATTCCGATACGGATGAAGATATTGAGTGGCTGGTAAAAAAGACAGTGCAGTTGCGCATTTTTAACGATGAAAATGGCGTGATGAATCTTTCGGTGCAGGACATCGGCGGAGATATTCTCATTGTCAGTCAGTTTACTTTGCACAGCAACACAAAAAAGGGGAACAGACCATCCTATATCCGGGCATCAAAACCTGATTTTGCCATTCCCATGTATGAAAAATTTATTCAAAAAACTGAAGAAACGTTGGGGAAAAAGGTTGGTACCGGAATTTTCGGTGCCATGATGGATGTTTCTTTAGTAAATGACGGACCCGTAACGCTGATTATTGATTCAAAACAGAAAGACTTTTAGCAGTGGCTTTTCGCGGAAATAAACCGATTGATTATGGCAAAAGAAAATATTTCGTTAGCTGAAGTTCAGCAACAGATAGATAACTGGATAAGAACCACCGGAGTACGCTATTTCAGTGAGTTGACAAATATGGCTGTGCTGACAGAAGAAGTAGGTGAACTGGCACGCGTTATGGCACGAAAATTTGGCGACCAGTCTTTTAAGGAGTCGGATAAAGACTATGAGCTTGCCGATGAAATGGCAGATATTCTATGGGTGCTTGTTTGTCTTGCCAACCAAACCGGTGTGGATTTAACGGATGCTTTTCGTAAAAATATGGAAAAGAAAACTATCCGGGACAAAGAGCGTCACCAAAACAATCCGAAGTTGCATGAATAGTACTTGTACTAAAGCTGAAAAGCAGGCTTGGGCTAATTTACCCGGGTACTATTTCGTTTTCTCCGGGAGATAGAGCCAAACAATGTCGTGCATGGTATAGAGCAGATATTGTTCATTATAATTTACCAGAATCGGACTTGAGTGGTCGCCCTCCACAATCGGATTCCCGGGATATTTTTCCCAGTTTATCAAATCCTCTGAAACTGCCACATTGGAAGTCCAGATAGATTTTTTATCAGTTTTTACTCCTAAAGGAATCTCATTTCCATGATAATACATATAGTACCGTTCATTGTACTTTATAATTTGATTGGCGGCAACGGCACCGAAATCATATTCATCGGGTCCGGGTTTTAGTACAGGTTCATCCTGAATATTTGTCCAGGTAAGCTTGTCTTCTGACTTTGCCAGCCAGATTGCATCGTCATTGCGCTCATAAAACAGATACCACTGCCCGTTTTCAATCCATATCACAGGCGTGCCATAAGGAGCTGATACAGTGTCGCCTTTAGTGGTGATGATGGTTAAATCACCCTGTTCACTCCAGCTTATTCCGTCTGGTGAAGTCAGCAGGTGAGCCACATCATTTTCTCCCTCCGCAAACATAAAATAGGTGCCATTATCCTTAATTACGAACATATCTTCCGTCCATTTTGAGTCGAAAATCGGATTGTCACTGTAGCGGCTCCAGTTTATTCCGTCGCCGGAAGTGGCATAACCTAAATATTTGGGATCATTACTGCCACCGACATAACCGGAATACCACATTTTAAAAATTCCATCTTCGTGCAGGATATATCCGCGTTCGCGGATTTTGCTATCCCAGGTTTCCGATTGGGTTCCGCTAAAAATGGGATTATTTTCATAGGGTTTAAAGTTTACCATCTCCGGGGGAAATTTTGCTGTCTCCTTTTTTGGACTTTGACAGCCAACAGCAATAAAAAACAGCGCAGAAATCAAAAAATGTAATGTTCGCATACCAATAAACGGTTTAAATGATTTTATAAAAATCAAAAATATAAAAATAGTGATGAAACATTGCAATTGTTGAATCATACCGGGTTGAAATATAAATCAGAGCTAAGAATTGAACAGGCTAAAATCCAATTCCGAAGCCTGATTTCCTGTAATCATCGATTTTTTTTTGCAAAAAGGAATTTGGAAAGAATAAGCAGTATCATTTTCAGTCAGATTTCACTGAACACTTCATTCAATATTCTCAACGATTTAATTTCCCCCAAATGCTCAAAATGGAGCTGATAATATTCCACCAGACCGGAAGTCAGAAATATCCGCAATGTTCTGGAAATTTTCAGTTTTTCCAGCTCATGAAGCTTCAGTGCTGCTATAATTCCAAGCGCTTCGGTTGCCTCCCGGTGCAGAAAAAAAGGGTGCGGAGGCTCCTGAGAAACCACCATCCCCTTACGCATGTCAAACACACCGGGAGCGACGGTTTTCGGGATTCCGGGTAAAAACCCGAGATATTCGGTGAGATGAAACAGAAACCAGAGATGAAAATTTGATTTTCCGTTTTCTGTCAGGTCAAAAAAGAGCAATGAATTTTGGATGAAATCAAAAAGTTCGGGATAGCTCTCCTCTTCCCGAAGGGTTTTGTTTAAAATTTCAGTAAGAAAAAGCGCTTGTGCGGACTTGGTAACATCATATGGAATATTCTGATAAACAGGCTGATTGCGTATTTCACGGATGTGCTGCACTTCGCGTGTATCCTTGTGGTAAAAAACAAGTTCTGTAAGAAATAGCGGCTGCAAAATTCCACGCCGACTTGCCTTCTTTTTTCCCTGAGAAATATTGAGCATAAACGCCTGTCGCCCGGACGACTTCGTGTAGATATTGACAATTACGGAGTTTTCGCCGTATTTGATTTGATGCAGAATAATTCCCTGAGTTGATATCAGCATTTTAATGGATAAACAGCAGTTTTTCAATGTGCGTTTCTTCGCCGAGCTTATCTGTGCAAAAAACAAGGTAAACGCCGGTTTTCACGCGATTTCCGTTCAGATTTTTGCCGTTCCAGACAGCCTGTCCGCCAAGGGAAGTGGTCTGATAGACCAGATTTCCGGTTATGTCGGTTATTTTTACGTCTGTACTTTCAACCAATCCGGTGATGGTTACCGGTCCGTCCCATGTTTCCCGCACGGGATTCGGATAGACATAAACATCTGAAAAAGCTTTTTGGGCAACAATGGCATCACCTTGATAGGAAACGATCCCGGCATAGGTTCCAATAAAAACTTCTCCGGTTTTCTCATTAATTGCTAACGATGTGATGTTGTCAGAAATCAGCGGGCTGTTGTCGGTTGTGAAATGCTGAATCTCTTTTTCACCGTTCTCGGAAACCAGATAAACACCTGAATTGCTGGTTCCCAACCATTTTCGGTTTGCTCCGTCAACGGCTATTGCCGTAACGGTTTCGGTGCCTAACAAACGGTGATAAAGCCCGTCATTCAGGTCAAGTCCGGGCTGAACGGCATAAAAACTTTCGCTCTCCCAAATCCTTTCGGGACTGGAATAGACGGCAACTCCTTTAGTGGTGCCTATCCAGATAGCGCCTTTCCGGTCTTCCGCAATCGATAAAATATCATTCATCCGGTTGAATTCTTCGTGAATTCCGTTGTTGAAATAGGATGTAACCGGCAGGCGTTTTTTCAGTTTCCCGGTTTTATCCACTACATAGGCGTCATTTCCGCGGGGAAGAACAATCCATTTGTCGTCATTTTGCGTAACCAACAAATCACCGATTTTATAGTTATTTGCCACTTCGGGCAGCGTGATGCTCTCCCATTTTTTGTCAGGTGTGAGCTTCAGCAGATTTTCTGCCACATGGGAATTAGTGAGCCACAGATTGCCTTCGGAATCGAAATCAAGTCCGCCAACCCAGACATACGGAGCATCCGGGCTATCAGGGAGTGCCGTTTCAAGCGGACTGTTGTGATTGGTATAGCGGTGCACAAGCTCATCATTTTTAAATTCCAGCAATCCGCCGCCCCAACTGGCTGCAAAAAAATGGCTTTCATCTTGCGGATTCACAGCAATAGAATGGATATTATGAAACCCGTCCATTTCGGGGATTTCATTTTTGGAAAAGTAGGTCCACCGGTTGTCGCTAAGCCGTTGAAATCTGGGAGTAATCCAATCGGTTGTATTTCCAGGGGTAACCCACAAATTCCTGCCGATTTGCTGAAGTGAATAGATAGTATTGTCAATCGGCCCGGAAAATGTTACCCGTTCAGAGTTTTCTCCCAAAATCCGTATGAAAGAGTATTGCTCGTCAGCAATCCAAATGGTTCCATCAGCAAAAGAGGCAGCGCTTTTTGGTTCAATGGAAGAAACCGTCTTGTCATTAAACTGGTAGTTTGTAATGTGTCTTGAGACAGCATTGTTTTCATCTACAATGTACACCTGTCGGCGACTTGCAATGACAAGGAATTTCCCGTTGCTCTGCATATCTGCAGCAAAACCGATTTGTTTCAGATAGGGCTGCCAGGTATTCCCGTTCAGAATATACATTTCATCTTCAAACCAGGTTTCGGGAGTGTAGTTGGCAATGATTTTTCCGGAATGAAAAACCAGATGATTGAATTTTCCATCCGCGCGGGGAATGTTTTCAATGCGCTTCCACAAATTAAAATCGAGCAGATTGCTGTTGTGCCTGTCAGCTCTTAAGATTCCGTTGTCCGTTGCCGCATAAAGATATTCCGAATCGGCTTCCACATCGTTGACCGAGATGTAACTTCCGTTTTCTCCGATGATATAAGTATCCTTAATTTCCTGCTTTTGAAGATTCAGCACTACAATGCCAAAGCTGCATGAAAGATAGGCTTCATTTTCAATGATAGAAATATTGTTGATTTTCTTGCCGGTAATCTGCTTGCGCATGATGTCGGGAAGATTTATCACTTTTTTATCATAAATCAGGTCGATATTGCAGTTGGCATAGGTAATAATCAGTGCCTTGTCGGCTTCACTCCAGGCGATGGACTCAACGCCAAAATCCGATAATCCGGCAATCTCTGAGAGTTTGCTTATGCTGTTGTCGCGGGTATCATAACAGATAACGCCGCCACCGGTTACACAGTAAGCCTTGTCGGGAGAAAGCGCAACTTTGAATGCGCTGTTATAGGATAAGTAATCATGCCAGCTTCCCTGGCGGTGTTGTGCAGACAAGGCAAATGCGTTAAGAAATACAACGAGCACAAAAAATTTTTTTTTCATAACCTTTTTGCGGAATTCATTATTTAAACGGAACTCCCTCTTATTTATTTTAATACGATTTCCCGCTATCATTTAGAAAACTGACATGTCTATTCTCAGGTCAAGTTTATATTATTCATTTCAAAAAATTAAAATAATTGGTAAAAATCGATCTTGATATCATCCAAACGGAATGTCTCGCGATTCGGATTCCACAGATAAACTACTATCTCTTCTTCTTCTTTCAAGTCATAAAAATTCCTGAAATAAACTATTTCATTCCATTGATGCAGTTTTTCAATCTCTTTTTCAAGTTTGGCGGCATGCCATCCGGACTGAATGTTTCCAGTCCTTACTTCGCTGACCATTAGTGCACTGCAATAATTTTCCGGATAAATTTTAGCTTTAACAATCAGTGTACCGCTTTTTATTTTCAGGTCATTGCATGAAATCCTGACCATATCAAAAAAATCATCTTCAGTATGGATTTTCATGCTTTTTTCTCCTGAAAATGCAATGAAATCATTTGGCAGTGGCTCATTTTCAAAATCCTGAAATAAATGAAACAAACTGTTCTTTTTTTCCTGATGCTGAGCCAGTATTTCATGCAGGGTTAAGTTTTCATTCCTGGCACTCAGTCTCTTCAATGCAAAAAAGGAAATGACTAAAAAAACTGCCAAAGGGATAAATATAAAAATTCCGCCACGAAATTTATATTTACGAACTGCGTACCCAATCAGGAATAGAAGGGCTAAAAGAAATAAAGCATTTGAAATAATATAAGGAACCAGAATTTTCTGATTTTCATACTTGAACCGGATAACATGTTCCCCTTTAGGGAGATAAATAGTCCTGTAATTGAAGTTTGAAGTATAAACAGGTGTTTCACTATGATCAATATATGCTTTCCAGCCCTTAAAATGAGTTTGCAGCATGGTCAGAAACTGACTGTTTTTTGTTGTGGCTGTTGCCACAACTTTAGTAGGTGAAAATTCAGTTATAACAATCTCATCACTGTTGTCGGCTTTTGCAGGCTTTTTGGAAAGGATTTCAAAATCTTCACCGGAAAGATATAACACTTTTGCATCTTTTTCGACATCTACTTTTTTATCATCAAATTGTTTCAGGGGAAGGATGGTGTCTGAGAAATAGAAGAGATGATTGTTCAGCACAGCGTTTCTGAGATTGGGGAAATCGCCATCAAGCCTGCTGTACGAGTCCAGCTTAAAAGATGAAAAAGAGTCAAAAGAGACCTGTTTAGAAAAAATAGAAGTGTTTCTCCAAAAAGGAGAAAATAAAGCGTGCTGCTGGTCGTTGAAAATAATTTTGCTGTCAGTAGGTATCGGAAATTTACCGGGATACAACGCCAGGTCCTTTTTCATTTTGAAAGGCTTATGCAAGGCATCCGTAACAGTTGCAGACATATTCAACTGCGTTGCCACAATTGTTTCGGCAGCCACAAGAATAACAACAAGCAAGGAAGCGCGTTTCAATCTCACATATCTGAAAATTATTGAAAGAAAAGCAATACAGATTATAATCTGAAAAACTGACTGAAAAAATACATGCTGATAAAAAGACATACTCAGCAATTTATCGGCTAAGTTTCTGTATTCCTTTAAGGCGCTGAATTCCTGGGCGCTGACTTTAGTCAGGGCATAGAAAACAAGAGCAATCAGCATGAGCAAAAAGAAAATTCCCAACGCAAATATTTTGTTCTTTTCTTTTTCATAATTTTTTTGAAAATAGGCAAAATAATTAGCTGCCAAAAGGATAAATGCAAACAGCCCAAAAATCCGGATATATGCTGCTGAAAGGAAAAGATTCATAAAGGGGACATATTTGAATAGCAATTCCCTCACCGGCAAGAAAGAAAATGACATGGCAAAAATCACCAGTCCGTAACCAAGAATCAGATATTCGGGAACAGAGCGTTTATGAAAAAGAGCGGCAAGAAACAACAAAAAGGGAATGAATCCGAAATAGTGATTCCGAAGCGCCACATCGGCAACACCAAAAAATTCATCATATTTTAGCGTTGAATTGGGGAGAATGAATGAAATTACGGATTTGAAACTTTGTCCGAGACCGGTTGATTGTGCAAGGCTTATTCCGCTTGCCAGGCGATTAACCGAGGGAATAATCTCCAGTGTTGAAACAATGAGAGGCAGAGAAAAAGCAATCACAATCAGCAGTAACCAAAGATTTGCCCGGATTGTTTCCCAGACTACCCGGAAATTTCTCTGTGCTGTTTCTTTAACAATAAAATAGAAAAAAAGAAGAATTAACAGATAAAAAAGAGTAAAGGATAGTGCCTGATAAGCACCCGAAATCATCAAAAAAACAAAAACAGCAGTTTTCAAAGCCTGAATGAAATTTCTCTTCTCTTGCAGTTTTAGGAAATGCAAAATCACAAAGGGAATCCACGCAGCGCCAACCAAAAGAAAAAAATGTTGCCCGTGAGCGGTGATAAAACCACTTAGCGCATAGGACATACCGGCAAGAAGCGAGGCAAGATGGTTTTTATTAAAATGAAGAGATAGTCCGTACATTCCTCTTGCTGCAAGAAACAGATAGAGCATAAACAAAATGTGCATGACATAAATGCTATATCCCGTAAAAAGACTGGTGTACAACAACTCGGGGTAAAAAGTTGGAGCCTGCAGGTCTGCATAAAAAGGGGTACCTGTTTGCTGATAGGGATTCCAGAAAGGGAAATATCCCGACTGGATACATTCTGAAAAATAAAAACGGAAAGGAAATACCACATCTATGAGGTCCCACTTTAGCGCCTGTGTAAAAAAAGCAACCTGCCAGTATCCTAATAAAACAACAACTAACAGAAAAAGAGAGGGTTTTATTTTTTTTAAAAAATTGACCATTCTGTTATGTAGATTTTAAATAATCCGTCAGCTTTTGCACAGCTCTTGCCCGGTGGCTGATTTGATTTTTTTCATTGAGGCTCATTTCTGCAAATGTTTTTTGGAATCCGTTTGGCAGAAAAATAGGGTCGTATCCAAAGCCGGTATTCCCTTTTTTTTCGCTGATGATTTCTCCATCAACAATTCCCTCAAACATCTGCTCGTTGCCGTCAATCACCAATGAAATCACTGTGCGGAACCGGGCGTTTCTGTTTGTTTTGGTTTTCAGCTTTGCCAGAACCTTGTCCATATTTGCCTGCGAATCTTTGGACTCGCCGGCATAGCGGGCAGATAAAACTCCGGGCTCACCGTTCAGCGCTTTAATCTCAAGACCGGTGTCATCCGCAAAACAGGGGTATCCGTATTTTTCATAAATGAAAAATGCTTTTTGCCGGGCATTTTCTTCAAGTGTGGAGTAATCTTCGGGAATTTCTTCGTTGCACCCGATATCTTTCAGGCTTAGCAATTCAAAGCTGTTGCCTAAAATTGCCTGTAATTCTTCTAATTTGTGCCGGTTATTTGTTGCAAATACCAATTTCATCGCTTTTGTTTTGCGTAAAAATAGGTAAAAATCCCATTTTCAAGCCATAAAATTTTTTGAATGGAACCACCCATTGAAAACATTTATTCACAACCATCTGTGAATAAATTTATCCTGCGAATGGTAACAGTTCATTTTTGAATTTATTAACTTCGCATCAATTGAAAGTTAAAAATATTATGCCCTACCGCCGATTGCCAACAACCGACAGAGCCAGGCTCCGCGCTCTGGATGCAGCTCTGAACATGGCTTCCACAAGAGATGCCGGCAAGCTCGCTTTCAGCAAATCCACTGTTCTTGAATTGAAAGAAGTAAAAACAAACTTTGAGAATCATCTTCGTCAGTATGAGTTTGATATGCAAATCGAATCGGAGCGAAGTGCAGATTACAAAGCAGCTTTTGAAAAGGCAAAGTTGTATGTCTCCCATTTTATTCAGGTGCTTTATATGAATATTGAGCGGGAAGAGCTGAAGGAAGAAGTACTTCCGTTTTACGGACTTGAATTTTGCGAAGGAAAAATTCCACCGATGAACACAGAGCAGGAGATTTTAGAGTGGGGAAAAAAGGTGATGCAGGGCGAGCAGAAAAGATTGGAAAAGGGTGGAAGCCCGGTTTACAATCCATCGGTTGCGCTGGTTAAGGTTAATGTGGAAAACTTTTATGAAGCAGCTGTTTTTCAGCAAAATCTGAAGCGAAACACTTTGCGGAGCTATGAAAAAATGGTGACACTTCGCCGCGAAACCAACAGTTTTATCAGCAAATTGTGGACGGAGATTGAAGACAATGTGGAAAATATCACTCTCAGGCAAAAGCGTCAGCGCGCAGAGGAGTATGGTGTGGTGTATGTCTATCGCCGTAATGAAAAGAAAAGAATCCGTTCCGAAGGAATTCAGGTTGATTTGCTGTTTGACTTCAATTAAGATTCAGGAAGTACTAATTTCTCGTTGCGGTTTTCATTTCTGACCAGAAGAAGGAGCAGTAAAACCAAAGCCAGGCTTATTACTGCAAGGTAATAGCTTCCGGATGATGCCCCGATTTCCTCAAACTCCGGAGTCAATATACCCTTATCAATCAAATAGATGCCGACAACAGAGATGGCATTGAAAAATATATGTGCAATGACCGGCAGCCACATGGAACCACTCCACACCAGCAGATATCCGAACATTACGCCAAGAAGCATACGGGGAACAAATCCGTAAAACTGCATATGCAATGCACTGAACAGAATTGCAGAAATCCAGATTCCCCAGTGATGATTTCGCGTCCATCCGGTGAAAATCCGCTGAATCACTCCGCGGAAAAGAAGTTCTTCACCGACTCCAGCCAAAACGGCAACCATAAACAGATTGAAAAGCAATCCGCCGACTGATTCCACTTTTAAAAATGCTTCAAGAAGAACAGTGGCTCTCTCCTCCGCATTTTTCATCCAGAGTTCGACGCCTTCAAGAAATGCGGGAAACTCCATCCGGGAGTTCCACTCCGCAATGAAATTAACCAATGGGAGGGAGAAAAAAACCAAAGCTATAACCATCATCAGTGAGGGGGAAGCAGATTTTTTGTTCAGCAAAAGATATTCGGCAACACGACCGTGAAAAAGCCAGGCTAACACCAGCGAGGGTACAATAAAAAGCCCAAAAGACTGGGTAACCTGAAAATATTTCAAAATGCGGATACTTTGAGGATCGCTCAAATCAGCAATTCCCGTCAGCTGAAGCAGTGAATCGGTTCCGAAGAAAGGCATAGCCAGCAACATGGACAGGAGCATAAAAGCAAAAAAGATTGCCAGAATGACAAACCCCGAAAAGAGAAGTTGCGGAAACGGTTTCATCCCCCGAAAGGCTGTTATTTGCATTTTAAAATTTTCGGGCAAATATAATGAAAAGAGAGCATTGAACTGAAATTCATGGTGCATATTTCCCGACAAACTGATGTAGTTCTGCCTAACGGGTAAGCCTGTTGATTTATCCTGAAGCATGTAACAATTAACAAAAGCATTGCTTTTTTCAAATCAATTCGATATAATTGTAATTATCTTATTTTTCAGGACACTCATATAAAATATTAAAGTACAAAGCATAAAAAACCAAAGCACTGAACAGGTGTTCTCTAAGGTAAATGAATAGTAACAAATCGGTAAAAATTAAAAAAAATGGATGAACTTTCTGTACAACAACCACTGGAAACTCAGCAGTTTCCGCCGAACAACTACCTTGTTTGGGCAATTTTGACAACAATTTTTTGTTGTCTTCCTTTCGGAATTGTATCCATCGTTTATGCAGCTCAGGTGAATTCAAAATGGATGATGGGCGATTATGACGGTGCGCGGGCTTCCAGTAAAAACGCAAAGCTCTGGGCATGGATTTCCTTTGGCATTGCCATCGCTCTCTCATTGATCTGGGTTGCATTGATCGTTTTTGGTGTGATTGCCGGAATTGGCGCCGGAATTTTTGAAGGATTGTCCGTTTGAGAACAGTGGTTTTTTGAGACAGTGCCATCCCTCAACCGACTGTTTCACCAATCAATTTGATTTAGAAGATGAAAAGTTTCAGAAGAGGGGGATTGCTGGCAGCTCTTTTTTTGCTGGCAATTCTCTTTTTTGTGCTTGACCCCGAAAAACATATTATCTTCCCCCGATGTGTTTTTTATTCCCTTTCGGGATGGTATTGTCCGGGATGCGGCTCCCAGCGTGCCGTTCACAGCTTGCTTCATCTCAATTTTGCAGGCGTAGTTCAAAATAATTTTCTTTTTTTGCCGGCGCTGGCAGCTATTTTATATCATTACCTGCATCCGGTTTTCAACCGTTGGTTTGGCTGGCGGTTGCCCAATATTTTTTATATGAAACAGACACCCTGGATAATTTTTGCTATTGTTATGTTATTCTGGGTATTAAGAAATCTTTCGTTTTTCCCTTTTTCGATATTGGCTCCCGGATAATCTGAGTATTTTCAAAAAATCGAAATTTCACTCTCCATTCTTCATCCCAAATTTCGGATTGTAGCGCAGAAAGTTGATAATCACAAAACCCGGAATTGTGCAGATCATCACCCAGATAAAGAATAGTTTATAGCCAATCTGCTCCTGAATCCAACCGCTGACCATTCCCGGAAGCATCATTCCCAATGCCATAAATCCGGTGCAAAGCGCATAGTGCGCTGTTTTATGTTCGCCATCGGAAATGTAAATCAGATAGAGCATAAAAGCGGTGAACCCAAAGCCGTAGCCAAACTGCTCTATAACCACTGCCGAGGCGATTACCCACAGATTTTCGGGTTGCGCAAAAGCTAAGAAAACATACGTGAGGTTGGGCAGATTCATTGCCAGAACCATGGGAAACATCCAGTATTTCAGCCCTTTGCGGGAAACGGCTATGCCACCTAAAATTCCGCCGATGGTCAGGGCAATCATGCCGGCAGTTCCGTAAATGATGCCGATATTGCTTGTTGAAAGTCCAAGTCCGCCAAGTTCGGGTTTATCTAACAGAAACGGCGAAGCCAGTTTCAGCAATTGCGCTTCGCCGAGCCGGAAAACCAAAATGAAAACTAACGACAAAACAATGCCCTTCTTTTGAAAAAAAGTTACAAAAGTCTCCATAAAACCGGCAAGCACTTCTTTGAGTGATTTCGCATCCCGCTTCACATCGGAAGCCGGATAGGGAAGAATGAACAGATGCCAGATGAAAAATGCAATGAAAAGCGCCGCAAAAACAAAAAAGGTGATGCTCCATGCCCACTGGTTATTGTCTCCGGCTATTTTCTCCAGTTTCCCTGCCAGAATCACCAACGGACCTTGCCCGGCAAGCATGGCAAACCGGTAGAAAGTGTTTCGGATGCCCACAAAGAATGCCTGATCGTGTTTGGAAAGCCCCAACATATAAAAGCCGTCGGCGGCAATATCATGGGTGGCTGAGCTGAATGCCATCAGCCAGAAAAAAGCCAGCGTGTATTGAAAAAAGCGCGATGCCGGCAGGGTAAAAGCAACTCCCGCTAGCGCAGTGCCCACTACTAACTGCATGACAACTATCCAGTAGCGTTTGGTTTTGAGAATTTCCACAACCGGGCTCCAAAGCGGTTTAATCACCCACGGCAGGTAGAGCCAGCTGGTATAAAGCGCAATTTCGGTGTTGGAAATTTCAAGCCGTTTATACATGATGACCGAAACGGTCATTACAAAAACATAGGGCAGCCCTTCAGCAAAATAGAGCGTGGGAATCCATGCCCAGGGATTTCTTGTAGCCGGTTTTGTCATAAATCCTGTTTTAATGATTTGAACCGGTAGCCTTTGGATGTGAAATGACGTACCATATCTTCCAGCAGCCGGTAAAATTTGTCTGTCCGTGCGGGAGCAGTGCCCGGATGAATGAGCAAAATTGCGCCGTTCAATCCGTTAGGGCGCTCCTTTTCAAATTGAAGCAATCCCAAATATAATTTCAGGGATGATCTGTAATTTTCCATTTCGGGAGTGGTGTAGTCGGCATTGGTTCCGGTTCCCGGCGTGAAATTTATCACATCAAATCCCAACTTTCGGCTCCACTCCACGATTTGCCGGTTATACCATTCATAGGGTGGCATGAAAAAAGGGACTTTTTCAGATTGAATTCCGAATTTTTCCAATTCTGCCAGATTATTTTTCAGGTCATCTTCAAATTCAGCAAATGAAAGCAGCGTGGAATCTCTTTTTTGCCAGTCGCAATAGAGCAAATGCCTGTCTGAATGCGGACCGATGTAATGTCCCTGCTCCACTATCTTTCTGATAATGTCCTGAAATTCAGAATTTCTGAGAAAATTACCCGTAAAGAAGAAAGAACCTTTGATTTTGTGCTTTTCCAGAGTTTGCAAAATGTGCTCGCCGCCTTCAAAATAGGAATCTGCCGTGAAAACCGGATAGACGTTTTTCTCATTGGGATTTATTCGGATAATTGCTCCGAAATCGTCCTTTTCGGGGTTGATCAGATTCTCCCTGTTTTGAGCTTTGACAGCCATTGAAAACAGCAAACTGAGAGTCAGAAAAATTGTATATCCCGGATTAATTTTCACACTTGCAATTTAAAAATTAATTCTTTGGGGCTGCTCCGAAAAGTGAAAAATTTAGAGATGTTACAAAGTTGCCAAATCCTGCCGACAGTCAGGCAGATACAAAATTCCACAAAACTGACAGTAAGTATCAAAATTTTTGGTGATTTGCCTGTTTTTGTGCTGAAAAATTCTTTCCGAAACGAATTCATTATTTTCTCGGATTTTTCAATCATAGCTCTTTTTCAGTTTTGCACCTTTAAAATAGTGGTTCAGAATTTCAGCATAAGAAAATCCTTTTTCACCCATCACAGCGGCGCCAATCTGGCAAAGCCCGACACCATGCCCCCAGCCTGAACCGGTGAGAACAAACTTTTGCGGAATATCATCAATCATTTCGGGATATTCCACCACAAATGCAGAGCTGTATAAATGTGACTCTGACAGCCATTTTCTGATTTCCAACTCCTTGCCGACGATCACTGTCCGCTTTGTACCGTGAATTTTTAACCGGATAATTCTTGCCGAATCTCCCCGTTCAAGCGGTTCCAGTTTCAAAATGGCGCCAAAATCAATTCCCGACTTTTCCCAGATCAGATTCGTCAGCTCCTGCTGTGTATATTCAACTTTCCAACGAAAAAATGAAATGGTTTTCTGGTCAAAATCGGGAAGAATTTGCCCTAAAACTTCAGGGTTCGTAGTGTTGCAAAAAACCGGCGGATTGTTGAGAATCCACTGTTCGGCTTCACTTTCACTTTGCAGGTTGGGCAATGTTTCAGGATTGGAATCCGAATCATACACTTTAGTCAGATAGCCGTGGTGCACCGGCTCCCAGACATTCTCAAAACTTTCGGAAATGCCGCCGC
>LSQX01099286.1_pt1 | contig 22695 bp, 11 predicted proteins | sample 654561 | NCBI WGS metagenome assembly LSQX01 (sample SAMN04489861, study PRJNA283612) | anaerobic digester metagenome | isolation source: 4 biogas reactors fed with cattle manure at either 37C or 55C with and... | place: Denmark: Kongens Lyngby | collected 2014
AATTTTGCGTAATCGCAAGTATCGTTCTACGGAAAACTGGCAAGTTTCGAATTGGATGAACGAACTGGCGAAGACGCGCCCGCTCGGGCGCGGCTTCTGCTTCATGTTCATCCAAGGGATGCCAGTCCCTCCGTAGAACGTGGACAGATGTCCGCGCCTTTTCTTTTGGAGCGATGCATCGTCCGCGATTCGCGGAGGGAAACGCACAAGAGGAGTATGGGACTCATGGCATCATCTGCAATTTTGAACAGAACGCAAGTGGCAGTTCAAACTCACGGCGTCAAGTCCTTCAGTCGATTGCGTCAAAATCGGAGCCAGAAATACTCCAAGGCGGTAATGTTCGTTTGCGGTGTTCCATCGGCGAACAGTATGGACAACATGGACAACGAGACCACGGAACGTGACAAATCAGGTGCAAGGCATGGTTGGGGAGATGACATAATGAAGAGACAGAGACATGCGAACTGTTTTTTGACGAGGATTTCTGCGGGAGTGCTGCCGCTAGTGAAAAGAGGACTTCGATTGTGTGTGGTATCCTTGTTGGCATCGGGTGGTTGGATTCACGCCCTTGAATTGGTGCGTGTCGGAACGTACGATCCGATGCCTTTTCGAGCGCCAACCTCGGCACATGCCATAGCAGTGGAAGGCACCAGAGCCTATTTGTCCTGCGAGATGCATTGCGACGGTGGTCCTGAAGACGCTCTGCTGTTACTGGACATAACGGATCCCACGTCCATTAATATAATTGATTCGTGGGGACATGATAATTATCGCGCCGCTGACATCAGCGTAAACAATTCCCAGGTTGTAGTGGCCCTTCGCAAGGGCGGTGCGTCTGTTGTCAATGCTGCGTCGGGTACGTTTGTGCATCGCGGATACATTGGTCACGGCGTCAATGCATGCTACGGGTGTGCGCAGCGCGACGGACTAATTTATTACGCAGCAAATGACTTCGTGGTTTATTCCAGCGCGACTCTTGAGGATACTGACATTTTATATTTGGGGGCAGACGTTTTATCGAGAATGTGTGTTGTGGGCGATTTCGCTTACTATGGCACGTCAGCGGGAATCAATATCATCAACGTTTCGGATCCGTCGAATCTCGCCTACGTTGGCACCTTTGCGGGGTGTTTGCAGGCGAATGACATCGACACCGACGGTACATACCTTTATGTGAGCAACGGCGATGCCGGTCTGTCCATATTGACGATACGCCCAAACGGGACGCTTACGGCAAAAGGCGTATATAATACGGAGTCCCCTGTTGTAGCGGTAGGCATATCAGGCACCATAGTTTATGCAGCAGAACGTGGTTACTACACAGGATCGGAGTTTACCACACACAGTCTAATGGCTTTTGATGCCAGTAATCCTGCATCACCGACGTTAATCCATCGGTTAGTCCTGCAGGAACAACCGAATGATCTTGCCGTTGCCAATGGGCTGGTCTATTTAGCTTGCAATGATGAGGTGTACGGGGAACCTCTGCAGATATTTGAGCTTTCGACCGCGCGTCCCGCCAATGACGATTTTGCCAACGCCATCAGCATCTCGGGTTCAGGCGGGCAGACTTCCGGGAGCAATGCCGGGGCGACGCTGCAGCCGGGGGAGCCGGATTACCACGGCGGCCAGTCCGTGTGGTGGCGCTGGACGGCCCCGGCGAACGGCACCGTCACCTTTGACACTTTCGGTAGCGACTTCGACACCAAGCTGGCGGCCTATACGGGCGGTTCCGTGGGCGGCCTTGCCGTCATGGCCTACAATGACGATGCGGGCGAAACTGGTCAAAGCGAAATACAATTCAGCGTGGTTGGCGGAACAACCTACCGGATAGCCGTGGGGGGGTGGAGCACTTCGGAAGGAAACATCACGCTAAATTGGTATCTAATAGGTACGCCTGTTCCGCCGACCGGGGTGTCCGCGACGGACGGCACCTACACGGATCGCGTTCGGGTGACTTGGAGCGGTTCGAGCGGGGCGACTGCCTACGAGGTCTGGCGTCACACGAGCAACAGTTCTGGCTCGGCGTCGAAGATCGGCGATCCGGCATCATCCCCGTACGACGACACCACCGCAGTCGCCGGCACGACCTACTACTACTGGGTCAAGGCCAGGAACGCGGGCGGCGCCAGCGGATTCAGTTTGTCGGATCCGGGCTATAAAGCCATAGTGCCGACCTACACGGTGAGTTACAACGCCAACGGCGCGACGAGCGGCACGGCGCCGGGGCCGCAGACCAAAATCCACGACCAGACGCTGGCCTTGGCGTCCAACGGCGGCAATCTGGCGAAAACGGGCTACACCTTCTCGGGCTGGAACACCGCCGCGAACGGCTCGGGCACGTCTTACGCGGCAGGCGGGAGCTACACCGCCAACGCCTCCGTCACACTTTACGCGAGGTGGACGCCGATCACCTACACGGTCGCGTACAACGGCAATGGAAACACGGGAGGTTCCACCGCGAATTCCAGCCACACCTACGACGTGTCTAAGGCACTGACTGCCAACGGCTTCACGCGCACAGGCCACACATTCGCGGGATGGGCGACGACGGCTAACGGGGCGGTCGCCTACAGCGATGGGCAGAGTGTCGTGAACCTCGCCGCGACACAAGGCGCAACCGTCACGTTGTACGCTAAGTGGACGACTGTGCCGACTTACGCGGTGACCTATAACGCAAATGGCGCGACGAGCGGCACGGCTCCGGGGCAGCAGACCAAAATCCACGACCAGACGCTGACCTTGGCGTCCAACAGCGGCAATCTGGCTCGCACCGGCTACACCTTCGCGGGCTGGAACACAGCAGCGAACGGCTCAGGCACGTCTTACGCGGCAGGCGGGAGTTACACTGCCAACGCCACCGTCACACTTTACGCTAAATGGACGTCGACCGGAATACCGCTTGCCACTGCGCTTGACAATACAAGCTTGACATGGACGACAGGCGGTGATGCCAACTGGTTCGGACAAACCGCGACGACACACGACGGCATGGACGCAGCGCAAAGCGGTGGCATCGGGCATTCCCAAGCCAGTTACATGCAGACAACCGTGACTGGGCCGGGAACCGTGAGTTTCTGGTGGAGGGTGTCGTCTGAAAGCAGTTATGATTGGTTGCGCTTCTTTATTGGAGACGTAGAGAAAGACGCCATTTCGGGATCGGTCGATTGGCAGCAGAAGCGCTATGTCATCCCGTCTGGAAACCATACGTTGACGTGGCGGTATACAAAGGATTACAGCTGTGAGTCAGACACTGATTGCGGGTGGGTGGATCAAGTTGTGTGGGATCCCGAAGGTGGGAATGTGAAATTCTTTGAAGATTGGGAAAGCGGTCAGATCGACACAGGCAAGTGGAAGATCTGGGGATCCCCTGCGCCGACCATCGTGTCGGGCGGAAACAGCATCGGCAACTTCGCGCTGACCTCCAATGGGGATTCCATGTGGGAAAGCGGCGTGACTTCTTTGCAGAGTTTCGAGGTCAGACCGGGTTTTACAGTTAGCGCAAAAATTTTTGTTCAGTCAACCGGTACGGATCAGAGGTCGAAACGCTCTTGGCACGCGCTGTCGCTGACCTCGCGGCCACCCGCAGAATGGGGGAATAATCACGGTGCCTGTGATGCATTGATCGGACCTTTCATCACGCTCATGGGAAACACAGACGGCGGACTCGGAATTGCGTCGTCTGACGGTGAGCTGTGGTGTGAAGCTGCTCCATATTTGGACAGATGGACAACCGTTGCGTTTATCTTTAATGCGGACGGGTCGGTGACCTACCATGTGGACGGTCAGGTGTTTTACACCACGTCCGCAGGCTGGATTGACTACGGTAGTGTTCCGGTAGCCTATCTTGTCTGCGGCGGAAGATCTGAAGGTGAAAGTGTAGTGAATCTTCACGACGACATCATTGTTCAGTCCGGTACGGTTTCCTATCTGAATGTCTCTCCGACCACAGTGTCGGTGCCTCAGGGTGGCGGCTCGGTAACCTTCGAGGTCTCCGCCAATGTCTCGTGGAGTGTCTCTGATAATGCAAGCTGGCTGGCGGTCAGCCCCTCTTCGGGTTCCAACAACGGCACGGTCACGGTGACCGCGACATCGTCCAACACGGAAACGAGCGAGCGCCAGGCGACGGTCACGGTTGCGGGCGGCGGGATCTCGCGGACGGTTACAGTCTCGCAGCCGGGTGATTCATTGCGCCCTGTCCACCGTTTCTGGTCGCCTGTCTTCTCGGCGCACTTCTTCACGATCAACGAGACTGAGAAGAATAACGTGATCCGCAATCTGTCGCAGTACTGGACTTACGAGGGTGTGGCCTACTATGCCTATACCACCCAGGTGCCGGGCACTGTTCCGCTGTACCGTTTCTGGTCGCCGGTCTTCTCGGGGCACTTCTTCACGATCAACGAGACTGAGAAGAACAACGTGATCCGCAATCTGTCGCAGTACTGGACCTATGAGGGGGTGGCCTACTATGTCTATCCCTCTCCGGCAGCGGGAACGGCACCGGTGTACCGTTTCTGGTCGCCGGTTTTCTCGCACCACTTCTACACGATCAACGAGACGGAGAAGAACAACGTAATCCGCAACCTTTGGCGGTACTGGGATTATGAAACTGTAGCCTTCTACGCGATTCCGACCGCGAGGTCTCGCTCCATCGGGGCTGCTGCTGCCGGTGCGGTGGTGCAGGAGCCGGAAGATGAGGGTGCCGTTGGGTTGACAGGCTCTATGGCGGGGCAGTATGTGGGTGCAACGGAACCTGCGGATGATGGCGCTAGTGCCGGGCCGTTGGTGACCATGTCGAGCCCAGTCCCGGCTAATGCACCCCTTGCGCTGGACGTGGCCATACCGCTGGAGTGTCCCGGTCTCACAGTCTGGGCCTATGCGCGCGCGGAGGGCACGGACGAATGGCGCTGCATCTTGGACGGCGCTGAATCGCCGGACGAGGCGCTGTTGACGGGGCTGGCAGCGGATAGCGCCTATCAGGTTGAAATCTGGGCGGCGGCTCCGGAGGGTGGGGCACCCTTCCGCCTCCAGGTCGGCCTGATCGAGCAGACGACGGAAGTTCCCGAGGACGTCTTTGAGCTGAATTCCACCGCGTCATGGTTCACTCCGGGCGTCGGCAATCCTCTGGTGGGTCTCACCGTGCCGGACACGCGCGATCCGCTGACACTGCAGCTTGCCTCTCCATGGGAGGGGGCGCTGCAGAGCGTCGGCCCGGCGGAGGGCGGGGCAGGGGTGGTCTTCGAGCTTCCGGCCTGCAACCGCTGGTACTGGATCGGCGAGGCTTCCGAAGCCGCCGCGCGCGTGCTTCCGCGCTGGCTGCGGTACAAGGTTGCAGAATAGCGGCACGGAGAGGAGGAGGGAAGGGGCAGTAGGCAGCGGGTGCCTAGGGGTAGGGGCGGTGCAACTCAATGCGCCGTCCATACCACTATCCCCCGTCGCCCCGCGCTCCATCACTGCGACAAGCGGGACGCTTGTCCCACCTTTCCCCGGCGGTACAGTTCGCCACTCATGCGCCTATTCAGGGCAGACAGGAATGTCTGCCGCACATTGCCCTGCCTGCCGCCCCAATTGCCCTTCTTCTAAACCAGGCTTAAGCGCGTGAACGGCACATGTAATCCATCCGCTTACCCTTCGTGTTCGCCAAGCGCGCTCGTCTGACCAGTCCGACAGGTCTGACCAGTCCGACAGGTCTGACTAATCGCCCGACGCTGCCTTGCTGTCCAACTGCCTATCCCAGCCACAGTCGCCGATTATCCATAAGTGCCTCTTGCAAAACCCCTCGTGGCATGGGCGTCCCGCCCATGGGCGGTTCACGGGCAGGATGCCCGTGCCACGTGTGCCTGCAAGGTTTTGCAAGAGCCTCCATAAGTGTAAGCGGCTAGCGACAGGGGGGCGCGGGGAGAGCATGGAGCGCGGGCGGGGCGGCGACCCCCGCTTTGTCGCGAGCTTTGTCGGTTGCTTTGTCGAAAGAGGCTCTTGCAGAACCCTTGCATGCATACGCTGACTTCGCTACGCTCGTCGATGCGAAGACCATAAAGGCTCTTGCAGAACCCTTGCATGCATACGCGGCCATGCGGGGTTTTGCAAGAGCCTCGAAAGCAAAAGATTAAGCGGGTGCTTCGCGCTAACACTTTGTCCCTACAACACTTTGTCCCTACGCTTTGTCGGCTACACCTCGTCTAAACACTTTGTCCCTACGCTTTGTCGGAATAACTTTGCCGCCAATTTTCGACAAAGTGTGGAGACAAAGTGCGGGGACGAAGCGTAAAGGGACAAGGTGTTGAGACAAGGTGTTGGGACAAGGTGTTGGGACAAGGTGTTGGGACAAGGTGTATTGCTGCTCCCCCGTCGCTAACCGATTACGGCGTTAGGCGTTGACAGATAGTGGCGCCGTGTCTATAGTGTTTTTACACGGGCGCAAGTTTAGCGTTTGTAATCTTGCACTCATAATTGTACAGACGAATCATCCGGACATGGCGCAAGCATATGCCGGCCACGGTATGTGGGCGTTGAATTAGTGCCGGAGTTTTGCAACTGAGGCGTGTTCGGTGATTGGCAATACGAGGAAATCATGATGTCGGCATGTTCTGCCAGAATGGATGGCGCCGCGCGCGCGGCGCTGATGACTTGTATCCTGCTTTTCGCATCGCCGGGTGCTCCGGGCGCCACGCGCCGGGGGCTTCTGGTGGGCATCAACAACTATGCGCCGGGCTATGCCAGCTCACTCCAATACTGCGTCAACGATGCCGAGGGCATACGCGACACAATGATGCTCGGGGATACCGCCGGACGGTGGCCCGCCGCCAACATCCGGCTGCTGACGAATGCGCAGGCGACGAAGACGGCGATCCGTGCTGCCCTCCAGACGCTGGCCGCGCAGTCCCGCGCGGGCGATGTGGTGGTCTATTATCATTCCAGCCACGGCTACCAGTACAGCGGCACCTCCGCATGTATCTGCACCTACAATGCGGACTATGCGGACACGGAACTGGGCATCGATCTGGCACGCTTCAACTCCGGCGTCTCCGTGATCGTGATTCTGGACACCTGCCACTCCGCCGGCATGTTCAAGAGCAGAACCTGGAAGTTCGCCGAAAACGCGATGGCCAGCTTCCGCGCCGAAAAGGCCAGACAACTCGCTGCCGCCGGTCTTCCCACTCCCAAGTCGCTCGGGAGCAACATCGGCTTCATGACGGCCTGTGACTACAACGAGCCCAGTTGGGAAAGCCCGCCTCACGGCTTGTTCACGGGCGCAATACTCCAGGCGTGCGGGGATGCATCGGCTGATAGCAACCGCGATGGTGAATTGCAGTTCATGGAACTCCACAACTACGCTGCGGCGGAGACAGTGGAAGATCAGACGGCGCAGTACCTGAACGCGGCCTTGCTCAATAGTATCCCCGCCCTCGCTGCTCCCGCTTGCATGGCTAGCCCTGTTTACCGTTTCTGGTCGCCGGTATTCTCGGCGCACTTCTTCACGATCAACGAGGTGGAGAAGAACAACGTGATCCGCAATCTGTCGCAGTACTGGACCTACGAGTGTGTGGCGTATGAGGCCTATACAGCCCGGGTGCCGGGCACGGTGCCGCTGTACCGCTTCTGGTCGCCGGTCTTCTCGGGGCACTTCTTCACGATCAACGAGACTGAGAAGAACAACGTGATCCGCAATCTGTCGCAGTACTGGACCTATGAGGGGGTGGCCTACTATGTCTATCCCTCTCCGGCAGCGGGAACGGCACCGGTGTACCGTTTCTGGTCGCCGGTTTTCTCGCACCACTTCTACACGATCAGCGAGGTGGAGAAGAACAACGTGATCCGGAATCTCTCGCGGTACTGGGATTATGAAACTGTAGCCTTCTACACGATTCCGACCGCGAGGTCTCGCTCCATGGGGGCTGCTGCTGCCGGTGCGGTGGTGCAGGAGCCGGAAGATGAGGGTGCCGTTGGGTTTACTGGCTCGATGGCGGGGCTGTATGTGGGCGCAACGGAGTCTGCGGATGATGGCGCCAGTGCCAGGCCGTTGGTGACCATGTCGAGCCCAGTCCCGGCTAATGCACCCCTTGCGCTGGACGTCGCCATACCGCTGGAGTGTCCCGGTCTCACGGTCTGGGCCTATGCGCGCGAGGAAGGTACAGACGAATGGACATGTATCATGGATGGAGTGGAGTCGCCGGACGAGGCGCTGCTGACGGGGCTGGCAGCGGATAGCGCCTATCAGGTTGAAATCTGGGCGGCTGACCAGGATAGCGGGGCACCCTTCCGCCTCCAGGCCGGCCTGGTCGAGCAGACGACGGAAGTGCCTGCTGATGTGTTCGATCTGGATGCCACCGCGTCAGGGTTTGCTCTAGGCGTCGGGAACCCGCTGGTGGGTCTCACCGTGCCGGACACGCGCGATCCGCTGACACTGCAGCTTGCCTCGCCCTGGGAGGGGACGCTGCTGAGCGCCGGACCGGGGGAGGCCGGAGCAGTGGTGGTCTTCGAGCTTCCGGCCTGCAACCGCTGGTACTGGATAGGCGGGGCTTCCGAAGCCGCCGCGCGCGTGCTGCCGCGCTGGCTGCGGTACGAGATCGTTGAGTAGTGCCCGATTGCTTTTCCGCATAGAGGCTACTGCAAAACCCCGCGAGGCATGGGACGTCTCACCTATTAAACACGGGCAAGATGCCCGTGCCGCACCGGCAAGCAAGGGGGCAAGAGCCTTGCATAGTATCCATCCCGTTTGTCTCGGAACCGAAAACTATCTGCCAGAAGAGAGCGTTTCCGGGGTTGGCGTCTTCATGCGCATAACTTGAATGCTTACTTTGCCATGGGCATTGGTGAACTCGGCAACGGGGATGACGGTAATTGACAACGCGTCAAGCGCGGCATAGAGATTGCGTCGTGTTGCTGGAAATGTTTCAGATCCCTCGGTTCTCACCAGCAAGTCGACATCTTCATTTTGGCTGATGGCACTAACGAATTTCACTGCTGCCTTTTCATCAACGAAGGATGGCCAATTGTCTCCAACGCTCAATCGGGACTTGCTCAAGGCGAACAGTTGGGCTCCCATGCCCCAATCCGTGGTGACATAGCGCCGCTCTGGATGCGCAAGCGCAAAGCGTGCAGCCTCCGCATTGGCCTGATCCCAATTGGGATTGGTGGGCAGGGTAAACGCATGCAGGCAAACCACGTTGGCAATGATCAGGCAAACAAACGCCAAAATCGTGCAGGCCAGGGCAATCCTGCGAAATCCCGCCCATGACGGTCCTTGCGCGTCATAGATAAGCGCAAGCGGGACGGCCAGCATGGCCTGCGGAAAACTTGCCAACACGGCAGCATGATGGTACCCGGTTGCTCCCGGTGTGGCAAAAAAGGCTAGAAAAGTCCCCGTAAACCACAAGAAAATGAATAGAAGAAAACGTCGTTGAGGATGACGCATCAGAAAACCAATGCCCGGGATGGCTGCCATACCGCACAAAAAGAGTGCCGGCCAAACCCAGACGCCCAGACGCATACCATTGCCGGAAACAAAATTCAAGGGGCCTCCGCCAACCAAAAGCAGCTTTAGCAAATCGAACACGTGGCCGGTGCGCTGATCCCATTTGATGGGCGCCCCATAATTTGGTGACAGGTTAAGCGCACGCCAGAAAGCCGACACGAAAAACAATCCGAACAGCAAGAAAAGAAGACAGGAATGGCGTGGATGCTCCATTGCGAATCTGCGAAGGCGCCTGGGGTACGCAACTACAAGTGCTCCGACCGCCGCGGCTGCCAGCCAAAGAAAATTAAGTTTGTCGAAAACTCCAAGGATGATCGAAAGCAAGGCCAGCCAAGCCCATTTTGGTGCGCTGTCAAGGATCCAGTTCGCCAGCGAGAGCATGAGAAGGCCTCTGAAGAAAAACATCAAGGCGGTGGGTCCCCAGTCGAGTCTGGAGTGCGTTAGCAGGGAAGGGTCAAACAAGATCAGCAATGTGCCAAATATGGCTGCCGAGCGTCCGAACATTCTGCCCAAAGCCACAGCCACCATTGTGCCTCCCGCGACCCCCAGAAGTATTGCGGGTAGACGCACCGTCAATTCGTTTACAGGCACAATTGTAAAAATGGGCCAGTACAACCAGGACTTTAATGCACCGATGTAGTCCATGATCAGGACAGGTATGCCGAATAATCTGCATCCGATGAAATAGTCGTCTGCCCCCAAAAAAGAAGCATTGGTGAAAATCAGCTCGTCATAATACAATCCCGGATGCCTAATGTTCCATGCGGCCAGAAAGACGGCACCCAGTGCCAGCATTTCTATGATGAGAAAATGAACAGAATTCGGCCTATGATTATTCATGGAGGTTGGTGGAGCCTTTCGCCGTGGTATCGTCATGGCAATGCGCTTATGAATTGCGGCTGCCTGCATCCCGTGTGCCGCACTTGGGGCAGGGGAGGCGCGCCGCGTGAAAGACAACGCACTTCTGGATGGCAAAGCTGGCCACGAACAAGGCCAGATCAACGCATGTCTTGAGAAGGGTGGCGGGTCCGTTGGGAACCAGGGAGAGCAGGCCGCGCATCGAGATGTAGGAAAGCCCGGCCAGCAGCAGGCACAAGCCGGCATACTCGAAAAGGGATTTAAGTTCCCATGCGCCCCGGCGCTGAAAGACGTACCGGCGGTTCATCAGGTAGTTGAACGTGGCGGATACCAGGCGGGCGATGAGAGTCGCCCAGAACAGGCGCGGCACATCCAGCGCCGGCAGCAGAATGTGGAACAGGAGTGAGAACAGCGAGAGATCCAGGGCAGCGGAGGCCAGTGAGGAGACCACAAAACGGCGCATCTGCGCTGCCGTATTGCTTAGCAGTACCCGGTAGATGCGGAATGAATCACGCAACGGCGAGAAGTGGGAACCCTTGTTGCGCTCCAGATACAGGGTCTGGATGGGCAGCTCGTGAAACCGGACGCCGCTGCGGGCAGCCTCGATCAGCATGCTGGTCTCAAACTCGTAACGGTCATAGGGGGAATCCAGCAGACGCGTCATGAGTGATCGCGGGATACCTCGCAGGCCTGTCTGCGTGTCGGTGACCCGCACGCCTGCAAGCCGGAACGCCAGAACGCTCAGCCGGTTTCCCACCCTGCTCCGGGCGGGTATCCCCGGGGCGTTGAAATTACGCACGCCGAGGATCAGTTGATTCTCATGCTCCGTCAGCGTTTCAGCCACGGCTAGGATGTCCTTCGCCGTATGCTGACCGTCGCAATCGGCCGTGACTGCCCCGATACAGGCGGGCAGGCTTTCAAGGCAATAGCGAAAGGCGGTCTTCAGGGCGGCACCCTTGCCCAGATTCCGGGGGTGCTGCAGCAGTACGACACCTTCCAGGTCATGAACTGCGGCAAAAATCCCTGATGACGCGGCGCTACTGCCGTCGTTGACCACGATCACGGGAGACAATCTGCCGTCATTGAGCAGCTCTTTCAGCAAGGCCGGCAACCGTCCGTCAGGCTGATAAGCCGGCACGATGACAGCCGCGTGTTTCTCTATAGCACGCATGTGTGTTGTCAGTTGCGCATAAGGTGTATGCGTAAGATAATCATTACTGCGGGGGCTGGTGGTGGATTTCATGCACCACATAGCCAGTTAAAGACCCAATCCTGTCAAGCCGAGTGATCCAGCCATTCTCAACATGCTTGGCGATAAATGAATTCAATGTAACATCATTTGTGCTGATGAGCAATATGTCGCCGCGTTTCCACATTGGGGTCGGCGCATCCAATTTCACCAGATTATCAATAAAGCCGTTAAATCGTTTGGGTTTGCCTTTTTGGGCAATTGCACAAAGGCGCGGGTCATTAAGCCAATATTGAAGTGGAGCCTTCAATGGATATGCCTTTTCCCATGCAAGCAAATCTGGATATCCATCAATAAACATCGCTAGTTTCTCCTGATTACCAGCCCAGGGGCGAATAGTAAATGCCGCTGAGGTGGCAACGTGCTGGAAAGGATGGAATCGTTTCCAAATGCCATGAGTTTGGTAAGAAGTGGCAAGGATAGTGAGAAACATCAAAAGAGCATATTCTGCTCTTTTCAGGAGCACATCTGCTGGTTTACATGCCCACACAAAGAGTGCTTCGCCTCCAGCAGCGATGCTGACGCAGGTTAAAGGCACCGCAGCCATAAGTGAACGTGTGTCGTATGAGAAAAAAAGAATATATGCCAGCGTTGCCACCGTGGCCGTAAGCGTGCATATGCGGGTGCGGGGTATGGTGAAAAAGGCTATGAGAGCCAGCACGCATGAAGCCAAGGCAATCACCGTGTTAATGCCGGGGAACAAGATGATCGAAAATTCATGAAGCAAGGACTTGCAGGCCTGCAATACCCTTGTTGTCCATGTGATATCCCCGTAAATATCCTGTGTTAGAAAGCCCATGTATGAGCCAAACCAGTCCCCTAGCCGGAGTGACCAAGGCAGGATGGAAAGAGTTCCGGCGGCAAGGAATGTAACAGCACCCATCAAACTCAGGCTTCGCTTGTCCTTTGATGATGTCAGTACCCAGGCCAGAGGCAGCATGATAAACGGAATCGCTCCAAGTTGCTTGTGCAGCAGGGCTATGGCGGCCAGCCATCCGGCGAAAGCGCTTAGGCATAAAAGACGTGCATGGCTATTGCTTTTATCCGTTTTCAGAAGTACGGATGCCGAGACCGTTGCAAAGGCTGCGGAAGGGATGTCCGCATATCCTGAAGACACATGCTGTGCAAAAGGTGTCGACACGAAAACAAGCCCCATGGCCAGGCGGTTCTTGATGCCGACCTGCCTTGAAAGCTCTTCGACGGCGCCAACCAAAATCAGGACATGGATGAACGCCAATCCATGCGCCAATTGGACTATGCTTGTATTGCCGGCAGCCTTGTATATGAAGCTGTATGAGAATGAAAGGAACTGCGGGTAGAACCATCGGCCTCCGAGCAGGTGGCCGGGTTCGGTTGTAAATGCGACTGCCCAGCGGTTCCAGGAGGCAATGGCATCCCACTGCAAAAAGGGGAAGAAAAAGGCAAGGTAGAAAACCAGCAGCAGGATTGGAGAAATGACAAGCCATGGCATTAGCCGCTCTAAGTTCCAATAGAAACGCCGTTTTTGGACGTTCCGCATCATAGTGAAAAAGATGCATGGCAAAGCAGCAAGCACATAGGCGCATATGGTGAGCCGGTAGTACGCTCCGACCAGATTCAATAGAAGCACCAGCGAGGCGTTCGTTCCGACACTCAAGGCGATGGCTTCAACCCCGGTCAGCGAATGGAACCTTTGCCGTGCCGGATACCCCGGGAATCCGCAAAATACGGCAAATGCCGCCAAGCCCCATGCCCAGTCAAGCACTGTCGTCTCTCCGAGTCCGTTCATTTCCGGCTAAATGTCGAAATCACAGGTGTTAACGGTTCTTGTGGGGTTCCCATGGGTGCCCCCATTTTGTTTCGAAATAGAGACGGTTCTGTTCGAAGAGGCGCTGATAGTCGTCGGGCTTGAGCCTGGAGAAACTGGCCATGCCGTAGTGGTGGACGAAGATCTCCTCGCAGCAGACAACCCGCAATCCCAGGCGGCGAACCGCCTCGGCATAGTCCTGATCCTCGAACATGCCCACCTTGTAGCCTTCGTCGAGCATGCCCGCCTGCTGGAAAACCTCGCGGCGGAGCGCGACGCAGTACATCGCCAGAACCGGAATATCGAACATGCCGCCGGCATGCGTGGTGGCGCGTTCCGCGGCAAACGCCTCCATTTCGGCTATCGTCTTGTAGCTGGTGGGGATGCGCGCCTCGTTGCCGGTCCAGTTGGTGACTGGGCCGACCAGTCCCAGGGCGGGCTGCAGGGCGTAGCGCACCAGCCCCGCCAGCCAGCCCGGCGGGACAACGGTGTCGTTATTGAGCAGCACCAGCACCTCGCAATCGTCAAGCAGGCGGAGCCCGATATTGTTGGCGGCGGCGAAACCCAGGTTGGCGCCGTTTTCAACCACCAGCAGGCGCGGTTCCCGCGTTGCCTCATCCCTCAGGAAGGCGAGCGTCTCGGCATCGGAGCCGTTATCCACCACGACCACGCGGAAATCGGGCCAGGCGGTGCGTTGGAAGACACTGGCCAGGCATTGCCGCAGATAGGGCAGGCCGAAGTAGGATACAATGACGACCCCCGCCCTGGGACAGGACTCTGCCGGAGGTTCCGGCAATGGTTTGAGAGTCCCGCCCACCGGTAGCAGGCGCAGCCGGGCATCCGCTTCCGCGGCTGCCGGGCGTGGCAACCGGGCGCGGAGCCAGTTGATCAAACGATTGGCAGTAAATCTCATGGCGTTCCTATCTGTACATCGGTATCAAACCAAGTATAGTACGAGCATTTGTACCGGATGTCACGGTTGCGGCCCTTGATCTCGCGGGCGGGATTGCCGACCGCGATGCGCCATGGGGCGATATCGCGCGTTACCACGGCACCCGTGCCGATCACAGCTCCCTCGCCGATGGTGACACCGCCACGGATGATTGCGCGGGCACCGATCCAGACATTGTCGCCAATCGTCGTTGGACCGCCGCAAGTCGCGAAGTCGGGGCTCTGCGGGTCATGATCCATGGAGAGGATATAGACCTCCGGCGAGATGCTGCAGTTGGCACCGATCTCCACTCCAAGACGTCCGTCGATGTAGCAGCGGCGGTTGATCACCGTATGCGGGCCGATGGTTATGAAATTGCCGGTGAAGAAGCATCCCATGTGGATACAGCAATGCCTCCCTAGCTTGTATCCGAGAACATGCCGGTAATAGGCATGTCGAAGGCGAAAGGTTGGCAAGTTCGCCACAAGGTGGTTGCCGCAGGCAAGCGCGGTTGCAGTAGCGAAACTTCTCCAGCTCATGTGTTCCCTTCCTCCGCATCCAGAATGCGATAGAGTCCGCCGAGCGCTTGAGCGGTGATGGTGTTGTTGTCGTACGACGCCATGGCCCTGCGGTGAGCCGCCTCCGCGATGCTGGCGGCAAATCCGGGATTCAGGAGGAGTTTGACGACGTGGGCGGCGAAAGCCTCCGGATCGTCGGCAATCATGATTTCCCTCCCGTTCTCGAATTCGAGGTCTTCGGCTGCAATAGACGTGGCTACACATGGGCGGCGTAAGGCGGCATATTGAACGACCTTCGTACGAAGTCCGGCGCCTGAAATCAGGGGAGCAATGCAGACAGCCGCCTTCTGGATGTAAGGCCGGATGTCGGGAACGCGACCAGTGACGATGACATTGCCTTTTCCATGCAGCCGTACAACCGAGGCTGGCGGATTGGCACCGACGAACATGACCGTCGCATCAGGGACGGCCTCGAGGATAAGGGGATGGATTTCCCGCATGAAAAAACTGACGGCGTCGAGGTTGGGATAATGGGTGAAATTACCCGTGAAGACCAGCGTGTTTTGTTGTGGCGGAGAATCCGGAACATTGAACTCGGCTCTGTTGATACCATGGTTCACGACGTGGAAAGTCCGCCCTGCGGCAAATCGCGAGAGGAACGCGCCGTCCTTCTCCGTCACGACGATTTGCGCGTCGGCACATGCGGCCTCGAGTATTTCGACGCGAAGCATGGTGAACAATTGCGCCAGCCGCTGGAGCCAGAGCGGTGAAAGCGGGGGCAGCCGCCGGATATCCATCCACAGGCTACAGGAAACAACCTCCATGTGGGTATAGATGTGGTGTCGCCCAAGCCGCCGGTCGAAACTTCTCAGCGAACGGGGCCATTCGTAATGAACGATATCCACCGGGATTCCGTCAAGGCTCTTTAGAATGGCGTCGGCACAACCGCGTTCCAGGTCCTCGAAGCTCAGCCGTAGCAGCGATTGGCAATACGGTGCCAGTGCCGCCCATGCCGCTGCGTCGCTTGCGTGTCGGTACCAGGCGGCAACATGGACATCGTGGTTGACGCTGGTCGCCCTGATGAAATCGGCGACACGGCTTCCACCGCCGTGGATAGGATTAGGAAACTCGCCGCAAACGAACAGAATGCTCCGTCTCGCTGACGCCTTGTCAGCGGGGAGCGACCGGGAGCCGGGGCGGCAGACGCGCGATGGCCGTCCTCGGCCGGCCGCGCGCAGCGGCCCGATCATATCCCGATAACAGGCCTCTTCCCGCCGTGTCAAGTAGGGACCGATTTTGGCGATGACCTCTTCGGGGGAGGTCTGTAATTCCAAGGTGGCTAGCAACCACTCCAGATCGGGTAGATCCTTGAGCTTACGACGATCCAGGAGTTGAATCCAACGACGCTCTACAGCGTTGAGAAGCAGAGCCCGCAACTTGGAATCCGTAAGATAGCGGAACCAGCGGAGCGGGACAGTGGCGACGTGGAGCCCTGCATTGGCGAGTCGGGACAGTCGTCCGGCGCAAGAATTCTGCCAGGCATTCAAGGCCTGCTCAAGCGCCTGCTCCCGCGTCTTCGCCAGTGCCAGATCTCTCCTGACATCTTCGGCTTGCTCTGTGCAACGGTTCAGTCTTTGCCCGTTTGCTTTTGAATATATGGCCAAATGTCCAGGCGGTGTTCCCAGCAGGCAGTACTTCTCGCTGTCTTCATGAAGCTTCGAGGTGATTTGCTTCCAGAGTCCGGTTTTGTCCACCGAGCCTGCGTTCAACAGTGTTCGGACTTTCTCGACATGATAGCTGAACTTCGAAAAAACGCGGTCTGTGATGCCGCTGTGGGGCTGGCAGAGCAACAGGTCGCAAGCCTGAGACCAATGGGCTGCGAGATGGCGGGCGGGGTCTAGACCCAGGGCGTCGAGGACTCCACGGTGCTTGAGGTATTGTTGATTGTGGTGCGGAGCGACTAGTACCGCCGGAACGCCGTAGGAGATGGCTGTGATCATGCCGTGCAGCGAGTTTCCGATGTAGCCCGCCGAACCGCCGATCAGGTGAGCCGCCGACTCAAGGCTTGCGCAAGCCAGGGCTGGTTGCGCAAGGATCGGCTCCCGGGATGTGCTTCCGGTTGGATATTTTTCCGATTCCCAGCGCGTCAGCGGCACGACGACTATATCTTCATCCTTGAGTCGCATTCTTTGGGCCAATTCACCAATGGCCTCATTCACTTCCGTCGCGTGGAGCGTGGTGTCGGCTCTTGAAAGTGACAGTACAAGGCGTCTCCGTTTCACAGGAGAGGGCCACATCCGCGCGATGGCCAAGGCTGAATCGGGAATGACGGCGATGGGTTTTCGTGTAAGCGGCTCAATGTTTGCACGGCTCTGGTCGTCGCGAACAGCGAGGTAGTCGGTGCAGTCCAGTGCCAGTTCTGCGAACTCGGTGAACCAGCCCGGGAAGGGGGCTGGTACGCCCGGGGCATTCCAGACCACCGGGATGTTGAACTTGGCCGAGATAAATGCCGCCCCCATCCACAGCCCGGGAAACCCGCAGAACGGCTGGGCCTGATGCGGATGCCATTTTTGCGTTAGCCATTCTCCGGTTTGCACAATGTCGCCACCACCAACAAGCACCCCGTCCCAGTCGGTTCTACCGATAGCCTCGTTAACACTAATGACGGGCGCGGAGTCGGACCATTCCGTTCTGGCGGCAATTGGCGCAACGTGCGTGATCGCAAAGTCCGGCAAAAGATACTCGACTAGTTTTGGGAGGATCTGGTAGCCGTAACTGTCGCGGTCGAAAATCCCGAAATGCGCGATTCTCTTCATGGTGTGACGCGGGGCGAAGAGGTATGGTTTGACACAGTGGTCATATTCATGGGTCATCTCCTTTACGGTACCGACTTACGGGAAGTTCCAGCCGACATGAACCTGCCAAGGCATGACTCCACCATCCAGCGTAGCGGCTGTGTCAGACGCCAGCTCAGGCTGGCTTCCAAAGCGTCGACACGGGCCTGCTGTTGTTTGGTCACTTCATTCAGTTGTTTGGAAAATTCAAGCAGGGATGCGGTACTCAGGAGCCTGGTCTCGCCTAGCAGTTGAATCCTGGCGGCGGGACGCTTCAGCTTGAGAACCAACTGGGGATCTTCCCTGAAGAAATTCCAGGAGCGCTTGCCCGTGGCGATGCCGTTGGTCTCGACTATGATCTCCCCGGGAGCCAGCATATCGCCGTTCCCGGTTGAGATGCGAGCCGAAGCGAGCGTCATGGAGATCGGTAGGCGCTCGGTGTAGTCGAACCGCAACCGCGAGCACCCGGTGACCGGAATGTCGAAGGAGACCGCGAAGGGGCCGACCGGCATCTCTTCAGCATATATCGTGTGACCTTCTGTGAACTCGCCGGTTCCGCCGGCATAGTACAGTTTCGGTCGCGTCCAGATCATTTGCGGTACGGGGAGCCCTTCATTCAGGAAAAGGCCGCCGACTGCCCTTCGCCGGATACACGACTTGTCTGCCAGGAAGGCGGCCTTTCGCAGTCCGTCGAGGATCGTTTCGACAAATGCGTCCGATGCGAATCGGCTTTGCACGTATTCCCGTGCCCGTTTTGTCCTGGCGCGTGTATCTTCAGAGTTCTTGAGGACGGTCCGGATTGCCCCGGCAAGGGCGTTGGAATCACCGGGCTCGTATGCCAGGCCATGCTCCCCGAGGACAAAGATCTCGGCAGGTCCCCCGGAACGCGCATACACGATCGGCCTGCACAGGAGAGCGGCCTCCAGCAGGGTTCTCCCCAATGCCTCCCGCTTCGAGCAGGAGACGACGATGTCCATGCCTTGCATGAGGGGATAGGGGTCGGCGACAAATTCCGTCCAGACCACAAGATCGGCAAATCCCGATTGCGCGACTTCTCTGCGGATCGCCTCCGCATAGTCTTCGTCTCCGATCACGCCCACGATGTGGCAGCGCAGCGGCATGCCGCCGCGGGCCAGTTCGATGCAGGCGCGGACAAGGTCGAGCTGGCCTTTGCTCTCGACAACAGTTCCGAAGATGCCGATCGAGGGGATCCGCCCCTCGTTTGTGGAGGGGGTCGGGGGGGTGTAGGGTAGAACTGGCGGTGCGACTGGCGTAGGGATGCTGATATTGCTGTAGACTATCCCGGTCTTTTTCTCCGGATCCTCGCCAAACAGCGTCCTTTTAACGTCCTCGGAAATGCAGAAGACGGCGTCACTTCCCTGGTAGAGGGCCTGGAGGCTTTCCTTGAAGCCGAGGGTGAAGGTCATTCCGTGATCCATCTCCCCGTATTCCCGGGCGGAGAGGACGTGCGGGATGCCGAGCGCCTCGGCAACCAGAGCCCCCCAGGGGGAGACGATCGTTTGCGAGAGGATCACGTCCGGCGAGATTCTCTCCACAATCGGAATTAGTTCCTCCGAGACGGCCGCCTGGAGCGCGGCCATTTCGCACCGGCTGGCTTCCTGTCCGCGTCCCGCCCACCACCATCCGTCTGGTGTGATTGTGTCTTCAGAAGGCACGACAACGGCGCATCCGGCATCCGTCAACCTGTCTTGCAGAGGGCCGGTGCCTGGCAGCACCGCCGTGCATAGGATCCTGCGGGAGGCAAGTCCGCTGGCGAGGTCGACCAGCGTACGCTCCGCTCCCGCCAAATGAAAAGAATGCGAGAAGAGCATCACGGACAGCGCCTGACTGCCACGGATGGCGATGATGTTGTAGTAGGACGATTCGTGGCGTGCATCCATCAGGGCGACGTTCGCCGGTTTGTCCAAGGGGTAGAACAATCCTTCGTGGTCGTCGATGGCGAAGAGGGCGAAGGACTTGTCGCGCAGATAGTCGCAGATCTCCATTGCGCTGGTGCCGGCGATCTTGGCCATCTTAGGATTCATTTCCAGCAGAATCGTCACGTCCGTGTCGGAATCCAGCGTACGGGAAAAACCCTTGAACACCTCCAGTTCATGCCCGTCGGTGTCTGTCTTGACGAATATGCGGCTAGCGGGGTTTTGTGCAACGACATCATCGAGACAGACGGTTGCGACTTCGATGCGCTCGATCGTTCCCGAACTCGGATGAGGATAGACGCTGCCATTGTCTGATGCCTCCGACTTGCAGAAAGAAATGCGCCCAGGCTTGGATGAGACGGCGGCGTTGATGCAGGTGAAGCGGTTCTGATCAACATGGTTCAACTCGAGATTCCGTTGCAACACCTGCAGGTTCTCGGCGACTGGTTCGATCGCGATGCCCCTGAGCGCGGGATTTGCCGCGACCGCAAGCAGGGAATAGTAGCCGTAGTGGGCGCCGACGTCAATGAAGAGATCCTTTTGCGATAGATGCTTCCGTGTGATCCGTGTGGAAAGAGTCTCGTATCCGTGGGCATATACGTCTACAAACCGGGGCGTAACCAGCATGTCAAACTCATCGCCCACGGGTCTGACCGGAGTTAGTGCGCCGAGATTGTAGTCGTCTTTCAGTTCTTCGTTCATGTTCGGGAGGTTGATGCAGGGTCTCTGGAGATTTGCCAGACGGTTGTCATCCATTCTTCCTCAAGCCGTGGCCCGTGGCCTGGAAAGTCCAGCCGCGGGAAGCGTCCCAGGATATCCATGGCCGGGCGGTATGAAGGCCGTTCTGAATTGTCGAGCATTACATAGCCGCCGCTCCGGACTTTTGGAACTGCATGCCTTAGGCAGGCCGCACGCGCGCGACCATCCACAACGACCAGATCGAAAAAGCGGTCTGGGTACTCGCTGATCTTGCGGACGTAGTTCCGGAACTGCAACCGGGCGTGCTCGGCAAAGGTTCTGGAGACATAGGTACGGGAGGAGTAGGGGAGGAAGGGCGCAAGCATGCAGGGCTTGGGAGGGACGAGCAAGTATTCGCAGTTGGTAATCTTGTCATGATTCAGCGCCAGCAGGACGGCATCGTACCATTCGGGGTTGTGTTCGACTGATACGACATGTTTTGTGTGCCTGGCATAGAAAAGCGTGGAACCGCCTGTGCCCCATTCGAAAACCGTCATGTCGGCATGAATGTGGCAGTCGAGCCACTCCAGGGCCGGATAGGTGATCCAGGGAATTTGTTCCTTAGGGTCGCAGAGATCCATCGGGACTCCTGTTGTCTGCATTGACAGAGAACTTGCACTCCGGCAGCTTGAGCAGAACGCTCTGCTGCTGGAGTGCGCTTTCACTGATAAACTGAAACTCATAGGCGTCGGCCACGTACTGGTGCCGGATGTGCCTGCCTGTTGTTCCGTCGGCGATGCCGAGCGCGACGAGATAGGTTCCGTTCTCGATCTCGGGAATCGTAAAGAAAAAGCTGGCCAATGCAGTCTCGCCAGCGCCCAGCGCGGGCGGCATGGCATTCAGGACGGCGGTGTTGCATCCCATCAGCCGAAGACCCTTGGCGTTTACGATTTGAAAACCGTAGTAGGGATTGCCAAGGTAAACGGTGGCAGACACCTTCATGACGAGCTTGACTGCGCTCGGGCCATGAAGGGCGGTAATCCGCTGGCCCTGTTCGTTGAACAGTCCCGCTGCCACGATGACCGCTCCGCCTTCGCCGGTGATCATCGCCCGAGGCGGGATAGAAACCAGCTCTAACGCATCGCTGCCCTCATTCTCGGAGGACTCGGATGTCGGCGGATCCAACATCCCGACGTCATGCATCATCCAGGCTGAGTACTCCTCGACGATGCGCTTCGCCTGGCCTGCGGCACGGATGGCACCCTTATCCAGCCAGACCGCGCGATTGCACAAGCGCACCACGTCGCTTCCGGAATGCGAGACAAGCAGTATGGTCTTGCCGCTTTCGCGGAATTCATCGATCTTGAAATGGCACTTCATCTGGAACCTGGTGTCGCCGACGGCCAGGGCCTCATCAATAATCAGGATGTCCGGATCGACGTTGATGGCGCAGGCGAAGGCCAGACGCACGAACATGCCGCTGGAATAGAGCTTCACCGGCTGATTGATGAAGTCGCCGATGTCCGCAAAGGCAAGGATGCCATCGAGCCGCTCCTGCATTTCGGCGCGGGAGAAGCCCATGAGCGTCCCCTGGAAGAAGACGTTCTCCAGTCCCGATAACTCGGGGTTGAATCCCGCGCCGAGCTCGAGCAGCGAGGAGACGCGGCCACTGACGTCGGCGCGGCCGCTGGTCGGGGTCAGAACCCCCGCCAGAATCTTCAGCAGGGTTGACTTGCCCGAGCCGTTGCGTCCGATGATGCCGAGCGTCTCACCACGCTTGACCTCGAAGGAGACGTCGCGCAGCGCGTGAAACTCCCGGCTGTAGCGCCGCCCGCGCCAGTTCAAGGCCTCCTTGAGCCTCTCCATCGGATGGCCGTAGAGGTTATAGACTTTGCCCAGATGCTCGCAGCGGATGGCGTATTCGGTTTGCATGGTCATCCTAGAGCACATCCGCGAAATGAGGTTTCGTCCGGCGGAAGACGTGGCGGGCAAAGGCCCACAAGGCTACCGTGACCGCCCAGAAGCCGAGCGTTGTCGCCCAGTGCTGCCAGACCCAGATCCTGCCGAAAATCGCATCGCGGTAGCCCTCGACGATGTAGCCGACGGGATTCAGCTTGAACACCCAGCGGTATTGCCCGGGAATCATCTCGACGCGCCAGAGGATCGGCGTTAGCCACATGCCGAACTGCAGCACAATGTTGAGAAGCTGGTTGAGGTCGCGGAAGAAGGGCAGGACTGAAGCAGTCAGCAGCCCGAGCGAGAGGACGAGGGCGATCATGCAGAAGCCGTAGTACGGGAGCTGCAGCCAGTAGATGGACGGGGGGTACCCCAGAAGTGTGGCGAGCAGCAGGAGCACCAGCACGGATGCCAGATGGAAGAAGAAGGCCGAGACAACCTTTACCATGGGGATCAGCTCGATGCGGAACACG
>LSQX01001230.1_pt1 | contig 22687 bp, 14 predicted proteins | sample 654561 | NCBI WGS metagenome assembly LSQX01 (sample SAMN04489861, study PRJNA283612) | anaerobic digester metagenome | isolation source: 4 biogas reactors fed with cattle manure at either 37C or 55C with and... | place: Denmark: Kongens Lyngby | collected 2014
GCTGAGAGGAGGTGCATGGCCGTCGCCAGTTCGTGCCGTGAGGTGTCCTGTTAAGTCAGGCAACGATCGAGACCCGCGTCCTCTGTTGCTACTAGCCTTGTGCTGGGCACACTGAGGAGACCGCCACTGATAAAGTGGAGGAAGGAGCGGGCCACGGCAGGTCAGTATGCCCCGAATCTCCCGGGCCACACGCGAGCTGCAATGGCAGGTACAATGGGTTCCGACCTCGAAAGGGGAAGGCAATCTCTAAAGCCTGCCGTAGTTGGGATCGAGGGTTGAAACCCATCCTCGTGAACATGGAATCCCTAGTAATCGCGTGTCACTAGCGCGCGGTGAATACGTCCCTGCTCCTTGCACACACCGCCCGTCGTTCCATCCGAGTGACTCTTGGGTGAGGCACCGTCTCATTGGCGGTATCGAATCTGAGTTTCACAAGGAGGGAAAAGTCGTAACAAGGTGGCCGTAGGGGAACCTGCGGCCGGATCACCTCCTAAGAAAAAGCATTTGTGCTTAACTGGAGGAGCAAGGAGAGCATAACATGACTATACGTCAAAGCCTATTTTGGCAGCTATAATTGTGTATAAGAAGGAAAATGAATTTAATTGGTTCTTTCTTAAATTTTTGTTTGTTTTTTGTTCTAGTTTTTGTAACTATTTTACATGTTTAGTTTTTCAGAATTAAGTTGTAAATAGTTTTTTCCTTTATTTTTCTTTCAGCATATTGTACTTAGGTTTTATTAATGCTGCTAAGTTGTTGTTTTTCTTTTTTGTTAAAGTCAGGTAGTCTATAAAACGTAATTTGTTGTTTGAATTACAGGTTTACCATTTGTCTCTGTTAGAGTCAACTTCTCTTTTTTTGCTGTTTTCTATTTTTTGGTAGAGTTCCTTTTCGTTTGGCATTATGATTCTGAAGGTGCCTTCGATCTTTCTAACGTGAGGAACCTTAATGTAGTTATCTTCTTTTTGTTTAGGCGAGTAATTTATAACTATATATTTTGAAGAGTTTGTAAGTATTTCTCCTGCTTCCCCCTTTTCAGTTAACTCGACTTTAATGATGTGTTCACCTGGCGGTATACCTGTCATGTCTAGGGTAAGTGGGAATTCTAACTCGTTAGTTAGTAGACGACTTGGTGGTATTACGATGTTGTAGGTATTGATAATGTTGTTGTTAAAGTTCAACTCTAGAATTAAATTGGAAAAAAACGTTGATGATGGTAAGAGACAGAACTCTATCTTTAAGTTTAGTTCATTTTCTTTTATTTCATGTTTTAATTGAATGATTATGGATTTATCTATTTTAGGCTTCATTTGGGTTACCGAGCGGAGCAGGCTCTCAAAGGTAGATTGCTTAGCTTTTTTAATGTCCACGCGAGTTTTTTCTCTAATCCGTTCCTTTTTCATTCTAAGCGCTACCTCGCTATTATTTAGTTATGTTATATTAAGTAGGGTCTAATTTAAAATTAGATGATAAGTGTCCTATAAATTATGTTATAATTGATAGTTCTCTTTAAAGAGACTTCTTTCTCCGCTCGTATCAGGGAGTCGTAAATCTAACGATCATTATCACAGTTGTGGCCTCATAGCTTATCGGTAGTTCCGGTGAGGGTTCATGAAGCTTCAATCTCTTAGGCAGTAAAAATATGGCGTATTTAGCGGTAAAATCTTCAAAAGAAATGTGAATTAACATATCAAAAAGTTAATGAAGACATTTCCTTAAGACGAAATAAACTACCTTTTTGTCAGAATGTTATTAATAATTTGCAGGGAGGTATGTAATATTCAAAAGATGGGTTAGCCCAGCGATTGTTTGGTCCTTCTTTGACGGAAGAAAGTTTGAATGTTTATATCCCAAAGGCACAAAAGCTCAAGAAAGCGTTTCAGGCGAAACTGCAATTGCTACCTCGCAAATATAGCAAAGACCTTGTTATTTTAGAGCTTTTATAGTGTAGGAGGTTAAGGTGAACTCAGGATATAAAAAGATCGATTACTATATTATATGAAACAGTTTAAAACATAGCTGCTTTTGAATTGTTAAAATCTTATTTTTTATTTTAAATAGAGGAGGAAGAAAAAGAAATGCCTATTTACATGCCTGTTTTAAGGTGGCGATAGGTTGTATAATCAACGTATTCGACAAATGGGTTCTCTGCGAGGAATTTTACATTAATTTTTTGACGTAAGCGCTTGTCGAGTAGTTGACTAGTGGTTCGTATAACGTATGCGTCGCTGCCTGCACCTGAGCCATAACTAGCTACTAAAATGCGTTCGTCGGGTTTGGCGATGTCAAGGATTGCTGCTAAGCCAATTAGCGAGGCGCCACTATAGGTATTGCCGAATTTATTAATCATTAAAGATGGACTGTATTGTTCCTCTTTAAAGCCTAGCTCCTTGGCGATTCTTACTGGGAAGTTTGCGTTTGGTTGGTGTGGTACAAAATAGTTTATGTCACTGGGTTTGAGGTTTAAGCGTTCCATAAGTTTAGAGGCTGATTTGCGGACATGTTTGAAGTATGCTGGATCACCTGTGAACCTGCCGCCATGCATTGGGTAAGGTTCGCCGTCTCTACGCCAAAAGTCAGGAGTATCAGAAGTGCAGCTATACCAGTCTTCAACTTCTGCTATTACGTCTTTTTTGCCAAAGATGTATGCTGCACTACCGTATCCAACAAACATGTCTAACTCGCCTCCTGGGCATCCGCGAGGTGCAGCTTGTGAATTGTCTGAACCGATAACTATTGCATATTTGACGTTTGAGCGTGGATAACTGACAAGTGCACAGGCGTCTTTGAACATACTTGTTCCGGCTTTGCAGGCGAATTCTGTGTCGATGGCATCTACACTTTGTACGTCACCATCTTCTTCACCTAATTTTAGTACTTGTGCGACTTTGGAGGCAATAGGTTTGACTGCATAGGGGTTTGATTCTGAACCGACATAGACTTTACCGATCCAAGCGCTGTCGAGACCCGAATGGATAAGTGCTAGTTTACCTGCTTCGACCGCTGCTGTTACTGCGTCTTCGTCGATAAATGGTACTGCACGTTCGAGGCTGCCGCTTTTTATTCGGAAACGCGATGTGTATGCGCTGTAACCGACGATACCTGGCAATTCATAATCTTTGACTGGTTGGGTTACTTTGTACTCTTGGTGTGGGTAGTATTCGTCAGCAAGTGTGAATGCTAACGAGATGGTTGGGATAACGTCTGATTTGTTGACTGAGTAGCGTCTGCGAAAGCGTGGCACGACTTCTCGACCTTCGAGGCTTGTTAAGTCTATTTTTTCACCGTTGCAAGTTAGCTGGTCCGTAATTCTTGCAGGAACACGGATTTTGCCTCCATGGAAGGACACTATCCCATGCACGAAGCTGTTTAGCTTTGAGAATTTATTGGTAGGTTCGTCGATAAATGTACAAAGTTCTAATATACCCTTATCATAGAACAGATCAAAACTATCCATCTTGCCGTAACTTTTGCGTCCACAAACACTACAATAGTCACGGACTTCAAAATACTCTTTATGGCAGCAACTGCACCTACTGGCTCTTAATCTGTCGCCTAGGTATGAAACACGACGTTCTATTGGTTCACTGCTCATTGTTTTCTCTCTCCTAAAATTGTTACGATCGCTTTGGTTCCAAAGCCCTCGCACTCGACGACTCCTCCAGTTTTCTGCCCATTTGGTAGGTCAATTTGGCGTTTATCTGCTTCTCCCCTAAGTTGGCAGAAAATTTCGAAAACTTGTGCACCACCTGTTGCTCCAAGTGGGTTACCGTTTGCTTTTAAGCCACCGTCAGTGTTGACGTATACTTGTTTACCTTTAATGGGATAACTGGCTTGGTTGGTCGTATAACTTTCATGGATACATTTCCAAGCGGTACCGGGTTCGCATAATCCTAAGTCTTCAAGTGTTATCATTTCCATCATCGTGGATTGGTCATATAGTTCCCAAAGCGGTATATCTAAAGCGGCAACTTTTGCTGTTTCAGTTGCTTTGTTCATAGCTAATTCTGCTGCTACGAATCGGGTGAGGTCCTCTCTGGCGGTGTAGTTAAGGTAATCAGTAGCTAAACCGCAGCCTAACACGTAGATTGGTTGGTCAGTCAGTTTCTTTGCAACTTCTCCACTAGTTAAGATTAGAGCAGAAGACCCATCAGATATAGGTGCAAAATCATAGAGCCCCAAGGGTTTATTTGCTGCTTTGCGGGCATTGAGGACTTGTTCAATTGAGATTTTTCTTTGGAATTGTGCATACTTGTTATTAACGGCGTTTGCATGGTTTTTAACAGATATCTGTGCGAGGGCGATATTGAATTTTTCTAGGGCTTCTCCAGTTATGCCATATTTTTTTGTGTATGCACGCATCATAAGTTCATGGTTAGAATCAGGGGTACCGCCTGCGTAGTAGCTCCAAGGGTCATCGAGTAGCATGAGGTCGTCTCGTATTTTCTCCCATCGATCAGACATTTTTTCTATTCCGCCTACTAGCACAGTGTTGTATACTCCAGCTTGGATTGCATGGCAAGCTGTCATTAAAGCAGCGCTAAATGAGCGAGTGGCTTCCATTGGGACGTGCAATTCGGTTAATTCTGAGAGAAAACCTTCTTCTAAGCCAAGTTTGTTGGTAATAGGTAAGAAGCAATCAGACATGTAGCATGCTTCTAAATCTTTACGTTCTATACTACATTCATTAGATGCGGCAAGCCAAGCTTCCTCTATGAGTTTTTCAGGCTCTTTGCCATAGTGCTCACCGAACTTGGTTCTGCCGACAGCAACTATCGCTGGTCGGTTTTGCATAACTTATGTGCTTCCCTGTTTGTATTAGCAAATAGGTTTCAAAATTAACTATTAAGGGTTTTCCATAATTGGTTTTAAACCTTGCGATGACTTAATATACCAATAAATTTGATAAGTAGCTTGAAGGGAGAGAATATTGGGAAAACTAAAAGGTGCTCTTATAGGGTTACAACAAAAGGTAGATGGTATATTTTACAGTTGTGAATATATTAAAGAATGCGACAAGGTAACGTTTCAATGTCGCGAAGGTGGAAATAGTTACTGTGGAGAATACAAGAGAAGGTGCCGAAAAAACAACCCTTAACTGGTATGGTATATTTCATTTTGGGTTATTTGATTTTTCAAAGAATCTGTTAATTTTTTTAATTCCTGGCTAACCTCCACAGGATAATAAGGTGCATTAATCAATACCTTATATTTTTTAGGTAACTTAGCCAGATTTTCTTCGGCAAAGCGTTTAATTTCATCGAGAGGTGGCAGTTTATAAGTTAACTTCCCTTTTTCCATCACCTTAATCAACAAAGGCTCACCCAGTGCAGATTCGTCGGCTAACGTAATGACATCTTTTTGGTATGTGCCATCGTTGTTGGTAAAACGGTAAACCTGTTTTCGTCCCGGTAAAGTAATCTTGCCTTTGCTAAGTTTCATTATCGGTACAAAATCACCAAGTGCAGATTGAGTCTCACATAGTTTATAGATACCATCAAGGTAGGGGTGATCGGCACTGGTACCCATTTTAGTACCTACTCCAAAAGAGTTAATCGGGGCACCAGCGTTAAGCAACTCTGTGATTCTATATTCGTCTAGGTCTCCGCTAACAAAAATTTTTGCAGAGTGTAAATTATGCTTATCGAGGATTTCTCGAACCTTCTTGCTATTTTCTACTAGGTCTCCACTGTCGATTCGAACACCATCTAATTGTACACCTTTAGCTTCTAATTCCTTAGCTACGATAGCTGCTTTTTCTGCCCCCGCAAGGTTATCGTAAGTATCGATGAGCAGAGTAGACTTATTAGGGAATGTTTTGGCAAAGGCTCGGAATGCATCTATTTCTTTAGGGTAAGACATTATGAAACTGTGTGCCATAGTACCAAAAACTGGGATATTGTATACCAAACCTGCAAGGACATTGCTTGTTCCCTTACATCCAGCAATGTAGCTGGATCTTGCAACTTTCATGCCGCCATCGATGCCAGGCTCTCGGCGTAGTCCAAATTCGATAACAGCTTTACCACGGGCTGCTTCTACTACGCGGCTTGCTTTGGAAGCGATCATGGTTTGAAAATTAATTGAATTAAGTAGGAAAGTTTCGACAAGTTGTGCCTCAATGATAGGTGCAGTAATGCGTAAAAGTGGCTCGTTAGGGAAAACGATGGTGCCCTCTGGTATTGCCCAGACTTCGCCTGTGAACTTGAAATGGCGCAGGTAATCCAAAAAATCTTCTTTGAACCCCTGTCCTTTCAGATATGTTAGATGCTCCTCGGTAAATTTAATCGATTGTAAATATCCGAGTGTTTCTTCTAGGCCTATAAAAAGGAAGTAGCTACGGTTTTTAGGTAAGCGACGGATGAAGAGGTCAAAAGTAGCGGTCTCGAATTTTTTATTGTCGAAATATGCAGCGCACATTGTTAATTCATAGAAGTCAGTTAATAGACCCATGTTTTCCTCTTTCAGGCAGCCTAGAAACGGTTTCATGGGTATGTAGAGCATTGGTTTACGATTTAATTCTTTCCTATATACACAACAGGCCTGCTTTTTCCCTGCAGTTGGTTGTTTATTTGGGTGTTCTAATGCATAGATTTAAAAGCAGGAAGGACAAATGACGGGCAAGGAGTAGATGCGAAACGCCGCTACTGTATCCAATTAAGCATGTCTTTAGAAATTGGAAATTATTCGCTGCATTACTAATCGGTATAGCTTTAGCTGCAACATTCTTCGCTGGTATTGGTGTTAAAGCGAACGTAGCTGCCGAGCAGTCTCTTGATAAACAGATCCGTTCAGTCCTAGTTGATATGACTTCTAACATTCCTCTTAACATGTCAAACCTTGGACCTGCCTACAATGATATCGCAAATACAGAAGGAGTAAAAAAGGTTGATTATATAGCTACTTTTTATTCGCCAGTTGGATTACCCTCAAACAATTATTCAAGCATTGGTTATTATTCGCGGATAGTTAGTTATCCAAATAATTCGCGAGTACTCGATGAATGGACAAATAAACCCTCTAATCAAATACCGACAAACTACACCTATGTTATTGCAGGTAGTAATCTAGCAAAAAACGTAAAAATAGGCGATAACATCACAACTATGTTCACTTTTAACAGTCCAAAATATTACAACCAAACTAACATTTATCTTAATTTGACCGTCGCTGGATTCATGCAATTAACCAATGAGGGCTACTCTTTGGTATCTGGCAACACGTGGGTTATAGATTCTAGATCTTCTTTTGGCACATATAGAAATGACATTATGGTTGTTGACTGGGACAATACTTTTCAGCCTATATGGGAAAGTGCTCTCGATAGTAGCACAGTCGACATCCAATTTTATATTGATGTAGACCGAGAAGGCCTCATTAGTCCATGGAATACTGAAGCCTCAATCAAAAAAATCAATCAAGTTTCCGACAAAATCCAAAACCAGATTTTAGGAAAGTATCTTTCCTGGGGGTATGTTAACAATCAGTTAAGTAATGCGCTCCAAAGTTTTCAGTTCAATATCTCTAACTTAGCGATTGGTTTTGTAGTTGTTTCTATTCCTATATTCCTTTTAGCATGGTATTTAGGATTAACAGTTTCAGATGTATCTTATAATATACGTAGAAGAGAAATCGGATTGTTATCCACAAAAGGTTTATCAAGTGCCCAAATCCAAAGAATGTTCCTCTCAGAAGCAATAGTAATTGGTTTAATCGGTGGTTTGCTGGGAGTAGTCGGCGGTTTACTGCTCAACCAATATTATGCAGGGTCCATTAACCTTAGCAGTCTCTTCACAACAAGACTATTTACTCCCGAGATTGCAGTATATACACTAATCTTTGGCGTAGTTCTATCGCTTGTTTCAGTATTTTTGTCTTCTCGCAAGGCATCAAGAATTCCCGCTGTTGAAGCTTTAAGAAACGACATTTCTACTACCGACAAGCCACATCGTAAGATATTTCCTTTAGTAGCATTAATCCTTGGAAGTTATTCTCTTGTAGTATATCTTTTTGCTATCGATGTTTCTAGACTATTTAGCGAATGGTTATCGACTTCTGGTAACATGTTACTTATGGTATTAACAGTGCCCATAGGATTATTTGATTTGTTCTTACGCTTCTTTGGACCCTTCTTATTTTTCTGGGGACTTACAAAACTAGTAATACGTGACTCAACAAAGTTTCAAACAGCCGTAACTAAAATTGCATCTATCATGGGTGAATTAGGCGCATTAGCCGCTAAAAATGTAAGAAGAAACCCAACTCGATTAGCAGCATTAGCTTTCATCGTTGCACTAGTCATGGGTCTTGGCGTTCAAGTTACAGGTCAAATAGCTAGCCAAAAAGACTACATAGTCAGGGACTTGCAGGCAAATGTTGGTGCAGACATAGTCATCAACTTGGCCAACGCAACAGAAGGCGAAATAATTCTAAACGAATTATTAGCTAACATTTCAAGTATCCGAAATGCAACTGTAGAACGCATACTCCATCCAACGGTCAATAGAAACAATGACTATGACCGAATCTATCAACCTCCAATAACAGTAAAAACCATTGATCCTACCACTTGGGCATTGTCTGTACATTATGAAGACGGCTGGTTTAGCGGAAATAACCTCCAAGAAATCCTAAAAATGATGAAGTCAGACAACAGCACCATAGTCGTAAGTCGGAGTTTAGCCACACAATATGACTGGAAACTTTATGACAAGGTCACTATTAATTTCAATTCTTGTCCTCGTATGTTAAAAATTGTTGGTTTCTTTGGACCTGAACCTCCAGACAATCAAAACATACCATACCGCACATCATCCTCAATAAGTATTGGCGGCCAATATGTCAGTATCCTGCCAGATTACTATCAAAATGGTTACTATCAACCAACAGACTGCTTTGCACCACGAGATCTTTTCAACGTAACAGGTGCCGACAGCGGTATCTATGAATTAGAATACTTCGAAACCAACATTCTAATCAAGCTTCAACCTGGCAGTGACGGCATAGCGGTAGCGCGGCAAATCCGCAACTTAGACCTAGGCATAAACACTGTCACCTCATTTGATGAAGAATGGCAGAGCTCCTCAGAAATGGAGAATCTCGCAACTTATACTAGCCTCCAAACCCTCGATATCCAAAGTTTTGGCGTGGTTTTCGCCGTAATCTCTGCTTCAGTTGGAACAGCCCTCATCGCCATAGTAAGCCTAAAGGAACGCAGTCGAGAAGCCACTCTCATGAGTGTGCGCGGGTTATCATTACGTCAACTAATCTGGATGTTTATAACAGAAAGCATGGCAACCATAACCTTTGCAGCCATCCTTGGTATACTCGTAGGAGTTGTAATAGTTTACGGCACAATAGCAATCGCAAATAACGCGGCAAGCACAACAGTAGTGTCACTGGTAACCCAACGCCTAATATTCCCAGCGGATGCCGTTGCAACAATCGGTACTTATGCTGCTCTTATTTATGCCTCAACGATCGGGGCAATCATAGTAATGTCAAGTCAATATGTTACAAAACTAGAAAAGATGGTTAGAACACGATGAGCAAAAACAATAATAGCATAAAGATCCGTGATCTCGTTAAAATCCACAATACAGGAAAAATTGAAGTGCAAGCCCTGAGGGGCTTAAACCTTGACATAGGCGCAGGGGAGCTTGTCTCTATCATCGGACCGTCAGGTAGCGGTAAATCCACTCTACTAAACATCATTGGTGGACTAGACAAAGCTACGGCAGGTATTGTGCAAGTTGGTGAAAAAACTGTAACCTCCCTTTCTGTGCGTCAACTCGTCGACTACAGACGCAGAATGGTAGGACATATTTTCCAAAACTTAAACCTTATTCCAACCCTTACCGCACAGGAAAACATCGAGTTTAGTATGGTTGCCTCTGGAGTAAAGCATGGTAAACGTAAACAGCGTGTAAATAACCTTTTAGAAACAGTTGGTTTAAGTGATCGAGCTCATCACAAACCAGAAGAACTTAGTGGTGGTGAACAGCAACGCATCGCTATAGCTAGTGCCTTAGCTAACGACGCTCCAGTATTACTCGCGGATGAACCCACGGGTGAACTTGATACTGCAAATGCAAGAACCATCGCTGAATACCTTGTAAAAGTAAACCGTGATCTAGGAAAAACCATCGTAATGGTCACTCATGACCCCTCAGTCGCTAGGGTATCCAGTCGCATTCTGCGTATAGAAGACGGCATAATCAAAACAGCATTAGCGCCCTCAGAAGTTATTGTGCAGGAAAAAGCGCATTCTTATGTTGACCAACTTAAAGCTCGAATTACCGAAATTAACTCGCAACTACTGCAAATAGATAGTGACTTTAGAACCGAAAAAATTGACGGTGATGAATACGTATCTAAACGCCAGACACTCAAACATGTTAGAGACAGTCTCAAAGAGGAATGTTCCAGAATGGGCGTCATTCCACCATAATTAAAATTTATCTTTCAATCGAGACTTTACTATCGCCTGCTTCCTTCTCAAGAATTATCACATGATCCCCTTTAGCAGCAAAGTCCTCACTATGCGTTACTGCGATGATTTGTTCTATAGCTTTGAACTTACTTATCGCTTCAGCCAAACGCTCTATGCTACCGTCTTCACTGCCCAAGTTTTCCGTAGGCTCATCAAGCATTAACATACTCAAACCATGTCCTGTGCGGGATTGCATAATCAATTGTCCCAACCCAAGCCGATAAGCAAAAGCTAACAATGTTCGTTCTCCACCTGAGAGATTGGTTACTTCCCGTTCAACCCCTGCTTCACTCTTGATGTAGGGCGTGTAGGTTTCGTCGATTACGATGTTTAACATGGGTACTCCTCCGCCAACTAAGCTGTCGAGGACTTGTTGGACGAAGTTACGTAGGACTTTCACGAATTCACTACGTAGTTTAGGTTGAATGCTGCGATATGCATCACGAATTACAGCAAGAAGTTCAATTGTTCGACGGATTTTCTCCATGCGATCAAGTTTTTCCTGGGCCACATTAATACGGTCTTTGGTATCATCTAGACGGCGAGATAGGTCTTTCTTACGGTTCTCTTTGGTGCACAAATCCGATTCTACAGTATAGTACTGCCTGAGTGCTTGCTCTTTGCGGTCTTTAGCTGTCTGTAATTCTGATAGGTCGAATTTACCTATTTCAAATACTAACGCATCACGGTCTCTAAACTGTTCAGCTGCAAGATTTTGAAATGCTTCCAACTCGGTGATAAGTGTTTTAAGATTTGCTTCTTCCTCAGTGATCCGCACCTTTAAATCAGCACCCCTCGTTAAACAGTTCTGGAGGCTAGTATGGGATTCTACCGCAATCGTCTTGTTTTTCTGTAATGCGATGACTTCTAAACGAATACGATTGATGGTCTGTTCTCTTTCGCGATTTTCTCGTTTTATACTCGATAACAAGTCAGTTCTATAACTGCCCAGTAGTGCTTGATTGCAGATTGGGCATTTGCCTTTGTCCGTTTCTGCAAGTGTAGCTGCTCTTTTTTGGTCTTGAATGATGCTTCTTGAAGTAGCTTCCTGTTCAGCTCTCATCTGGGTGATTTTATCATCAATTTCGGCTATAAATGTGGCAAGCTGTTCATACGGTTGATTTACTGGTAATCCTGCATGTTCAAGTCTGCTTAGACAAAGCTTCATTTGATTGTCAAGCGAAGCTTGTCGTTGAAGAAGGTTATCTACAATTGTTTTTTTACCCTCAATCCGCTCAGTTACTATGCCTATGTTCTTGTTCATGTTGGTGATGTTGGCGTTTAGTTTCACTTCTTTCCGTTTGAGTTCTTCATAGGCAAGCTTCTTCTCTTCTGAGCGTTTCAGGCGTAAATCAGCTTCTTCTAGTGCACGTTTAGCCACTGTAAGCTTTTGTGTTTGATTTTCAAGATCCATTTCTAAAAGCATAAATTCTTCGCTTATTCTGTTGTACTCAGTGCTAAGCTTCTCTAAACCAGCAACATCCGGTTCCTTTTCATAGACTCTTTTCTCGGTTTCAAAGTCCCGTTGGTATTGTGCAATGTTACTCCACGCAACCTCATAATCTGAAAGGCCAAAAAGTTCATCGAGGTTTGTTTGTCTGTCACGAGGTTTAGCATCAAGTAACTGCTTTAGGTGTTCCTGACGAAACCAGACGATCTCTCGGTATAACTCTTTATCTAAACCAGTGATAGCTTTAAGTTGCTCTGCAACTGCTTCGGTTTTCATACTAGCAATAAGTCTATTGTTTTCATATAGTTTGAGTTGTTCGGGATTTTGCGTTATGCTTTTGCCCTTACGATTTAGTCCACGAGTTAGTTTATACATATTGCCGTTTTGGTTAAATTGTACCGTAACCCGGCAACAATCCGTGCCTTCACGTAACAAGTATTCAAAACTACGGCTGATAGCATCCCCAAAGAGTGCAAAATCGATTGCATAGAGTACACTAGATTTGCCACAACCCACCCCGCCGACTACGCAGTTAAAACCATGCGTAAACGGTACTGTTGATTTGATATGGCTACGAATGTTCTCCAAAACAACAACATCGATTTTCATTTTGAAAGTTCCTCGATGACTTGCTTGACTTTCTCATCTTGCTTTCGCGTTAAAGGGTCAATCAAATTAAGTGCACCAGTTGCAAGCTTTTTTGCCTCTTCTTGACCGTAACGGTCAGCGAAAATCTGCAAAAAGTATTCATAAGCTTTAGTTTTAAGGTCTTTGAATTCACCTTCAAATATAGACCGGACAACTTCATCGGAGACAGCGGTCTCTTTAAGATGAACGATGGGATGCACATACAATGCTTTTCGGGCAGCAAAGCGAATTCTGGGTATATCCACCTCTGTACGACTAGCTTCTGCAGGTAGAGTACCTCTTAAAACTGGCACTATAATTACGTCTGGTTCATCGGCGTCTTGTACCATCTGCACAGTTTGTTCAGTAATTCTGGTTGACGCCATCCCAGAATAATCATACTCCATAATGATGAACCTGCGGGGTGACATCAACTCAATAAGCTCACAGTTTACCTGACATTGCTCGTCAACCTGAACATAATAGAATCCTTTGGTGATCGTTGCTTCGTCATAGCCTACGGTTTCTGTACAGCCACTGTAAACTAAGATACCATCTTTGAATTTGCCCTGATGTCGATCATGGATGTGTCCGCCAGCATAGTAGCAAAAACCTTCAGGCAGATAATCTGGTGATATTTCAGCTTCAATATATGGCGGCTTTATGTCGGGTAAATCGACGGCGCCATGGAATACAAAAATGTTAGCAACATCTGGTTTGGGAATCGGCGGATTTTCTGCCATGAACCTTGGCAACGCGTCGTCGGTTTTACGCCGATTGTGATAGTTAGGAATGCCATAGACGTAGCAACAATCCTGTTTGCTCCAGCATGCACCTCGATGTCTAGGTAGATGGTAGATTAATCCAGCACTATCCAGGGGGTAAAGAATTGTACTGGTAATAGTGTTTGGTGCAGAATCATGAGACCCATCGACGGTTAGGACGGGGATACCTGCGTCTTTTAAGCGTTTGAAACTACGAATAGTATTCTCTAACGTATGATTGGAGGGTCTAGCTTGATGGAAGAGGTCCCCTGCGATTATCATAAAATCGGGTTTTAACTCGATTGTTTTATCCACAAGCTCGCTAAACGCGTTGTCGAAATCTTGCCTACGTACCTCTAACCCATATTGGGAGTAGCCTAAATGTAGGTCGGAAGCATGGACAAAACTGAAAGCCTTCAATCCCCTCTCGCTCTTAACAGTTAATTTAATTTAGTAAGTGTTTACACTAGCAATTTTTAAGGTTTTACTATTTAACACTATATCCCTGCAATCCAGTGGCCATTGCAATTAAGCCGTGATTTATCAACACATATGACACGTTACATCTAGACGTAGAGACTAAGTATTTAATGGTATAACATGTTCTTCATTCTATTATATCTCGGACTTGTTTTAGCCGTTGGATTTTCCCTAAGAACTTATTTTTATGCGCCAACGTTCAAAATAGGCAATGTATGGGCTCTTTAGTGCTTCCTTTAATGTTGAATTATTCCTTTACACCGATATTTGCATTACAATCTGGCTTAGCTTAGGCGTGATTGGTTTAATCTTAGTTAATAATCTAAAAATTATGTTTAAAGTCTATTGGTTGGTTTAATGTACAAATATTATCATTTCTACGAAATATTGTTAATGTTTTAATTTCTTTCTTCTCTAAGGAATCTCTTTGGTGAGTATTGCTGTGATTTTTAATGGCTAATCTTTTTATGTTCGGTGGAGAGTAATAATAATAGTTTTCAAGTTTCCCATCGAAATTTGATGGACCATTTTTGGAGCAAGTACTGTTTGTTGGATTCTAAGCCGCAACTCTCAGTTGTAGTCCCTGCATATAATGAGGCTAAAAGAATAGAGAAAACGCTAAACGGTCTGATCTGTCCCAATAGGTTGTTTGCTGATAAAACGTGTGAAGTTTTGATTGTGATGGATGGTTGTACTGACAACACGCCTCTTATTGTCAAAGAAATAATAAATCACAATCAAAATGCTACTGCTCTGGTTTTTCCTTCAAGGCTAGGTAAGGGTGGTGCAATCATGCAAGCGTTAAAGTATGCAAAAGGGGATGTTATTGCTTTTATTGACGCGGATGGGTCTGTTTCCCCTGAAGAGTTGCATAAACTTGTAATGTTAACGGATTGTTATGATTTGATTATTGGTTCACGTTATCGGGTGGATTCAAAAATTGGGTGCAAACGGTCGTTTAAACGGACTTTGATGAGTAGAACGTTCAATGTCTTTTCAAAGTTTTTGTTTTGGCGTTTACACGACATTAAGGATACCCAATGTGGTGTTAAGGTATTCTCTAAACGGTTGTTTGATATTATTCAGAGTGATTTGTTAATTACTGACTTTGCTTTTGACGTTAACTTGATTTATTCGTCGTTGAGTTTTGGGTTTAAAGTTAAGGAAATTGGTGTAACTTGGATGGATAAGGATGGAAGTAAATTATCCGGTAGTTTTTTGAAGCAATCATTTATCATGCTTTTCTCTCTTACTCGGCTTCGGCTTTATTATAGTAGATTTAGGAAAATCTTAAAATGGCGTGGATTCGATGTTTCTACTAGGCTCTTTTATTTGTGGTCGAGAACTTGACTTCTCAGTCTTCTGTATTAGGTGAAAATTCTTCTTACTCAATTAATATCCCAGAAAGCGGCGGTGTTAAAGGTATTTCTGTTCTGATCCCGACTTTTAATCCTGATATTTCTGATATTAGAGAGATTCTTGAAAAGTTGGCAAAACAAGATTACCCGTTTTTTGAGGTTATTATAGCTAATGACGGTAGGGATTTTTATAGTGACGTTGCTGATATTTTATCTAACTCGTCGGTTTTTCATTATCGTAACAACAATTGCAATCTTGGTTTGTATGGTTCTATTAAAGAAAACATGCAGTACTGTCGATATGATCATATTTTAGTTCTTGAACAAGATATTGTTCCTATTAGTTCACAGTACTTGACCTGTTTAAACGCGCTTTTAGAGTCTTCTCCTGATAGTGTGGTGACCTCTAAACTAGTTATAGCAGCTAATACCGACTATAAGAAATATATTTTCTATAAAAGACGAATTAAAAACCTTCAAACATTCGATCGGCAAAACGTTGATTTGTCTTCAAACAGGATTGAAGAAACTGAAATTGCATTCACTAAAGCGGATTTACTAGACAAGCATATCCTTGCTCAACTTTTTTTAAAAGGGTCAATTAACGTTTTCACAGCTCAAGATATCATATTGACTTCGATTGTTCATGAAAACAAGAAATTAGTAACTAGTGATGCTACTGCATGTGAGATTGGTTTACGTGATCCCTGGAAGACAGGTTTTTTCTTAAGAAAGGAGCTTCTTTATGGTACTTCCGTGTTGGATGCTTGGCGGCATTCTAATAAAAATTGGTTAATTTCTACAAGTTATTTTAGGGAGAAAGTTTCAAGGGTATTATTCGTAGGTTTTGAAGTGGTTGCTTTTTTGGTTTTCTTTTTGTCGTTTTTGTTAGGTGCGTCGGTCTTGCCGGTTGTGTTTTTGGGGTTATTTTTTGGGATAGCTTTTTTTTATTCGCAGATGATTTTGGTTCAGGTTGGTTTTTGGAGTTTTTGGCTTCAAAGTGGGAGGCGTTTGTCTTGGGTTTTTGCGTCTGGTTTTTTTGTTGTTTTGCTTGATGTTGCTTATGCTTTGGGTATTCTTCGGAGGTTGATGTAGTATGGGAATACGAGGGCATGTTTTTAATGGGGGTTCTGGTAAGAGTGCTATTGTTATTGTTACGTTCAATAAGGTTCCTAACTTGTCAATTTTTGAAGAAGCTTCTGGTTTAGTTGATTATGTTATAATCTGTGATAACAGTTCGGATCGATCCGTTATTGAAGGTTTAAAGTCTTATTGTCAGTCGCATAGTAAGTTTGTTTTGTTACAAAACCATGTTAACTTGGGAATTTCTAAGGCTTATAACAAAGCGGTTGATTTTGCTCGAAGAATTGGTGTTTATTGGTTTTATTTTTTTGATGATGATGCCAATTTTGATACTGCATGGTTAGGTGTTGCTAGGCGTTCGTGGAGGGAACTTGAGGCTCAGAATATACCCGTTGGACTGTTGGTTCCGATAATTTCTAATAATAAGCAGTATATGCATTCGGATCTTGGGTTGCAAAGTCGGTTTTCAGTTATTAGTTCTGCGATTACTTCGGGTATTTTTACCACTGTTGATGCTTTTAATCGGTGTGGTGGTTATAATCCTGATTATTTTGTTGATTGGGCGGATTTGGAGCTTAGTCGTAGGGTGAAAAAAAGTGGGCGTTTTGTGGTTCGCTTAAATAAAGTTTACATCTACCAGGCTTTTGGTCGAAATTTGGAGAATAATAGTTTGCGTAATAAGTTGATTAATGCCTATGTCAAGTCTTCTTCTCTTCTTAGTCTTAAATTGAATAAATCTAATACTTTGTCTACTTTTTATTCTGTGTATTCGTTTTCTCGTTATCGTGATCAGAAGGTTAATGCTCTTTGGTCTATGAAGCATTCGGGGGTCAAAAATCTTGGTTTTAGGTTATTTTTGATTTTAATTCATCATGTGGTTTTGCCTAAAATTTTACGCAAGGAAATTCTTAATCCAAGCAAAGGTTAATGTTATGAAGCCTCGGACACTTGTTTTGTTGGTTTTTGTGACAGTTGTTAATTTAGCCTTGGCTTTGCTACCGATCTTTGATACGATTAATATTCGTAGTTGGATTGCTCTTGGTTCCTCTATTACTGGAGTGACGCCGGTTATGGCTGGTAATGTTTGGCCGGGTGGTTTCTTTTCGTTTATGGCTTTTACGCCCCTGTATTTGAGCTATGTTTTTTCAGGTTTCAACGTTTACTTGTCGGTTGCTGTGTTGAAGCTTATTCTATTTGTTTTTACGTTTCTTACGGCTTTTTTACTCTATAGGGTTACCCAAAAAATAATGCCTGCCCATGCTGAAACCGTGTTGCTTTTTACTTTGCTTAACCCTGCTGTTCTCTACATTAATTATTTTTGGGCGCAAATCGATGTTTTACCTGTTTATTTTTTTACTTTGGGGTTTATTTTGTTGCGTTTTGTTGATTTTGGGCAGAACCATTGGAAGCGGTATGCCTTGGGGTTTTTACCGATTATCATTAGTGCATTTATCTATCGTTATGCGTTGATTCTTTTGCCTACGTTGGTTTTGTTTGATTCTGGTAGTATTAGGCAGCGGGTTTCTGCTTTGTTTGTTGCTGGTGGTGGGGTTGCCTTCTTTTTTGGGGTTGAATATTTCTTTTTTAGGGGGGGTTTTTACAATTATGTTGGGGCTTTGTCGGGTTCTGTTATTAACATGTCGAGTGTGCAGGGTTTCCAGTATTGGCTGTCGATTCCCCAGTTACCGTATATTGTTTTTCTTTGTGTTCTTGGTTTTGTTGTTCCGTTGTTGCTTAAGTGGTTGAAGTATACTGAGTCAGTTGCTTTGTTTTTGGTTCTACTGTTTTTTGTTTATACTTCAACTGTGCCTTTAGCTGATTATTTTTTGTGGCTGTATCCTGTTGGTGTTTTTGTGGCTTTACAGTCTTTTTCTAGGGTTTCGTTTAATAAGCGACTGTTGTTGACTGGTTTACCGTTGTATGTAGCGCTTTTTTTTATCAGTTTTTTGATTGGAAATGGTGTACAGACTGGACCTTTCTATTTTGCTTATCCTTTAATATCTCAAGATGTTGCTTTGTTGGCTGCTTCAAGTGAGCTTTATGTTAGTGGTGTGTTTTGGTTCAATTTGTTTCTGTTAGGTTCTGTGGTGGTTGTGACGCTTTTTTGTCTTTCAAAAAGCAACAAAAGAGTGGATAGCGTTAATAGCTTTTTTAAACCTGTATTCCATTGGAGATTGGTTTTTTCGAAGAGAAAAAAATTTGTTCTGGCTGGTTTAGTTTTTGTTTTAGTATTTTTAGGTTTTTGTTTTAACGGGGTTTACTCTCAACCTGTAGTTGCTTCAAACGAGGGGGTTTTTCCACTTTATCTTTTCCCTGCAAATAACATGTATGACTCGATGCCTATGGGCAGTACTTATTATTTGTCTTGGAATGGTCTTGTAGTTTACAATAACGGTTCTGTGCCTATATCATTTAATCATGCTTTAACTCAGCAGAACGCAAATTTGAGCGTGGATTTTAATTTGCGGGCTGATTGTTATGGAAGTTATGATTTGGTAAAGGTAGATAATTACACGATGGGTGTATCTTTGAAGCCTAATGTTTTGCTTTCAAATCTATCGGCTGTTGAGCCAAGTGGGTACAATGGAGATGCTCTACTAGCGGCTGCAGTGGATGTTTTTGATGATAAAGTTTCTGTTTATGAGTTTGGTTTAAATGAGGGTGTCTCTTACCGGTTAAGTCAGTCTTTGGCGGGTAACTACTATACTTTTGCTTTTAAATTTAAGAATAGCAGTTTGCCTCAGAGCTTGCTTTTTCATTTTAGCAATTCTAAATACCTCTTTGATTATTCTATTTCCAATAATATGCAATGGGTTTTCATTTATGATTTAGCACGGCATAATTCAACTAGTTTTTATCACCGATACAACGTGAATCCAGATGATGACTGGAATGTTGTGGTTTTCAAACCTGCTATACAGGGATTTTATTCTTGGGTTAATAATGAGTCTTTTTCTCTAAAGGGGCGTTTTTTTGGTGAAGACACGGATTTAGCGGCTTCTTTATATTATACAGGAAACGCAACTCGGCAGGTTGGAGGATACTTGTCGCAGTTGTATTCCAGTAAATCTTTTCCCTCTATTCAAACGGAGTATCTCTTTTTTGTTGATTTGGATTCTAACCGTGAAATTGAGTCATTCCTTAATTCATCCCAACTAAACCTCTCGCTTACAACATCTCAGGACAATACAGTTGTTAATGTGGGTGACAAGGTGTGGACTATTGGCGCTGTGGATTGGCTTTCTTTTGGTAAATTAACTTGGGGCAATTATGGGTTAATGTTAACATTGGATCGTCTCGAGTTGTACCCGGAAAACTATGGATACTATCTTGTACCTGTATACTTTGCTGTTGTTGTTCCTTTTGTGGTTGCTGCTTTGAGTTTACCTTTGTTGTTTAGGCAACGGGAAAGCGTTGTTGGTTAACCATGGCTTTGAAGGTTTTTTTGCCGGCGTAGTGGTGTTGGTTTAAACTTTTTCGGTGTTGTCTTAGGTTGTTGAGTCTTTGGATTAACATTGTGTTTATTTTGAAAATTTCTTTGGTGGATTTCTTGGTAATTGCGTGTTTTATGGTGAAGATTTCGAATATAGTCAGAATGAATGGCCATGCAGTTAAACTGGTTACTTTTAGTTGTATTATGTGATGGTTAACGAGGTGAAACCTTTGGGCTTTTTCATCTAAGGAGATTGTGTTGGTGGTTCTTCCGCCCGAATGAAAGACTTTAACGGTTGGGTAAAAAATGTTTCTGTAGCCTGCTAGTGTCAAACGCCACCCTAAATCTACATCATCAAAGTTAAAGCCTAAACTACCATCGAAGCCTCCGATAGCTTGTAGGGTCTCTTTTTTTATAGTGAAGAATGCGCCTCTAAGAGACGCCATTTGTTCTGGTATTAGCTTGAAGTTTAGTTGGTTGAACTTTTTGCCTGCGCCTCTTATCTTTGCGTGGTAAATGGCGTTTAGGCGTGTTATTTGGTCTCCTGTTGAGTCTAACACGTTTGTTTGGGGATATTTGAGAATTAAAGGTTGGATGCTGTGGTAGTTGTTGTTTTCTAGTTTGTCGATTAATGGTGTGATGTCTTGAGTTAGGATTATGTCGTCGTCTGAAAAGATTAGTGTGTTAGTTTCTGCTGTTGCTGCGCCAATGTTTCGTGTTTGTGGTAGTCCCGGGTCAGCGTTTAGTTGGATAATTGTTGTTTTAGTGCAATATGGGTTGGTTTCTATTGTTTTTTGAATGTTTTGTGCTATTAGATTGTTTGAGTGTTTGTTAGTTGTTACGATAATTATTTCGTATGGGCTGTTGATTTTTGTTGTTGATTGGATGAGTTTGTCAAGTTGAGGATTGGGGAATAACCGTGGCACTATTATGATGCTTATTCTAACTGGCTGGGGTTGGCTTGTTTGTTGCCCTTCTTTTCATTTGGGTTCCTCGATGGTTTTTTTGGTGGCTAATATGCCAAATCCATAGTAGGGTGCACGGTCGATTAGTCTAATAATCAGATAGCTAACGAGGTTTGACAAAGCCCGCATGTTAGCTTTCCATGGCACATTTTGTAGTATACCTGTGAAGATAACCGCCCAGAATCCAACGATAGGTGTTACTGATACGGTGTTTTTTTGGTTCTGTTCCACTGTATCTGTCACTTTTTGATTTTCTACTATGTTTTTGTTGTTATGTTCGTTGTACCAATCAGGTGGTAGGTGGGTGAATGCTTGAAATATTTTGATTGCGTTTCTATTGGGGTTGCATGTGTGAATTTTGCTAAAGGTTATAATTGTGGATTTTTTTGTGCATCTTAGTAGTTCTATTAAGAATTTGTTTCTGTCTTGTTCTGCAATGTGTTCTAAGACGTCGCTTGATATTGTTATGTTGAATGTTTGGGTTTTAAAAGGCAGGTATCTGCCGTCGGCGATCACTTGGTTTTTTAATTTATTTTTTCGGGTGGGTTCTACGTTGATTGTTAATCCGTTTTGGTTTGTACTGTAGTTTGTTAGGGTGCCCATGCCTGCTCCTACATCTAGAATTAACGGGTCGGGTGTTGTTTGTGTTTGTTGTTTGATGTTTGTTGTAATGTAGTGGAATCTGAGGTGTTGATTGAAGTCGATTGAAATGGCATAAAGTTTAGGGTTTCTTTTTAGAATGGCTTGGAGGTTTTTTAGAATATTCAATTTGGGTGTTCGCCCAGTTTTGGCTGGGTAAAATAGTTAGTTACTAGTATTTTGAGAGGCATTGCTTATCAAATTTTCTCCGTTAAGGGGTGTGTTGAGGTTTGAGAGAGTTGTGATTGTTAAATACCTCTTTTACTAAAGTAATCTGTAGACCACAGATGTTTTTCGGTCGACTACAATTTTTTTGTGCCTCACACAAGTTAGCACTCATTCTAGTTACTGGCATAGCTGTGCGGTTAATTTTAATGCCAATTGCCGCTCACCCGTTTGACATGTATGTTTGGTATAACGTATCTAACAACGTATTGGCAAATGGTTCCTTGTTTTTGCAGGGTTTTCCACCGTTGTGGTACCATTATTTCATGATACCTGTTGCTTATTCTTACAGTGCCCTATCAACAGTAATACCTACATGCACATTAGCTATGTCGTCTCTGCCTTCCGCTTTGGATTTTTATCCGTCTTACTCTGTTTCAGTTGTTCCTGGGTTGCTGTTTAATTTTGTTGTGAAAATTCCTTTTTTAATTTCAGATATTCTCGTTGCTTTTTTACTCTATAAACTGGTTAGTAAAGTAACTGGTCAAACGTTGCTTGGGCAATCGGCTGTGCTGTTGTGGTTTCTTAATCCGTTTGTGATATGGATCTCCAGTGCTTGGGGTATGTGGGATACCTTGCCTGCGTTGTTTTCTTTGGCGTCACTTTATTTGTTAGTGAAGCGTCGGTATGGGTTTTCTGCGGTTTTTTTGAGTTTAGGTGTTGCCGCAAAATTGTATCCTGCTCTGTTCTTAGTGCCAATTGCCTTTTATTTGTATAAGACATCTCGAATTGGCGAGTTTAGACAGAGTTTTGCACGGTTTTTCGGTGTCTTTTTTGGTGCTTCTCTATTGCTGTTTTTACCTTATTTAGGGTCTATGGTTAACTTTGTAGCTGATTTTTTCCTCTTAAGCGGCGGAAACGGAGTTGATACGATTGTTCCGCTTGGTCCTTATAGTTTTGGTTTAACGTATTGGTCCCTTACCCAATACTTGGGTTTAACCGGTGATTGGGTTTTGTTTGTTTCTGTTGTTTCTTTGGTTCTTGTTTGTGTTTCTGTGTTGTTGATGTACTGGCGTAGCAGTAAATTCTCGTTTAATGTGCCTGCTTTGGATTTGAGTGTGGTTATGTTGTTTTGTGTTGCTGCTTTGTTGTTGTCTTATCGTATTGTTTGTGAGCAATGGCTCGTTTGGTTGATGCCTTTTTTTGTGGTGTTGTGTGCGGTGGGACGTTTGCG
>LSQX01353526.1_pt1 | contig 22686 bp, 26 predicted proteins | sample 654561 | NCBI WGS metagenome assembly LSQX01 (sample SAMN04489861, study PRJNA283612) | anaerobic digester metagenome | isolation source: 4 biogas reactors fed with cattle manure at either 37C or 55C with and... | place: Denmark: Kongens Lyngby | collected 2014
TTGCAATAGCCTCTGGAACGCGGCGTCGTTTTATCTGGTTTTTACGGAATTTATCATTTTTGAGTTCTTTTTGAGCAAAATCGACGGGATTTTCATATTTTGCGGCAAATAATTGAGGTTTCCAGTACTTCGACACTCGACTTTCGGCACTCAACACTCGGAATCTATTTGCTACGGCAGAAGCTGGCAGTCGCCCGTTGTGCCTAAAATCAGCAGGATTTTGTCGAAAACCGGCGACTTTTGACGTCTTTTTGGGACGATTTTTGCGATAAATCACAGTTTTCCGGAAAAAATGAGTGTCGAGCGTCGAAATAATGCGAAATTTCGCGCCCAATCGCGTCCACTTTCGGTTCAAACCCAGATCTGACGGTCAGACAAGACACAGCACTGACATATGCTCGGTAAAGAAGAATATGATAAATCTTATTATACTTTACGGCCCCAAGGTAGAATAAGAATATTTATTCGTCACTTTTATCAGCGAAAAGTTGCATATATTTGCGGAATACAAAAGTTCTGTTGCGTTGCCATCCCGTATCCTCCTCAAGGATGCCAAGCTCAACAAATGCACTTACCAGCTTGTTTGCTGCAGCATAGGAAAGGTTTAGATGGGTGGCTACCTGGTTAACGTTCACGTGCGGCTTTTGATAGAGAAAGCGAACCAACATATGCCCATTGGCCGCACGTCGGCCCAGAGATACTATCTTCGCGTCCACTTCTTGACGCAATTTCAAAATTCGGTGAAAAGTCTGTTTCCCACTTTTTGCGGTTTCCGTGATGGCTTTGAGGAAAAATCGTACCCAATGGCCGATATCGTTGGATTCCCTGACCCGAGTCAGTGCATCATAATATGCTCCACGGTGCTTTTCCAGATGAGCAGAAAGATAAAGAGAGGGTTTGTGAAGCAACCCGTGACTGACCAGGTATAGCGTGATCAACAAACGACCAATACGCCCATTACCATCCAGGAAGGGGTGAATGGTTTCAAACTGATAGTGACTTAGCGCACAACGTACCAGATGCGGAACGTGTATCTGATCGTTGTGCCAAAAGGCTTCAAGATCGGTGAGTAATTCCGGCAGTTCGTCTTGGTGAGGCGGTACAAATGCGGCGTCGGCAACGGAAGATCCGCCAATCCAATTTTGACTGCGTCGAAGTTCACCCGGAGTTTTGCGCTCCCCGCGAACGCCACTCAATACAATTTCATGTGTTTTGCAAAGCAGGCGCATGGAAAGAGGAAGTGTTTGCAATTCTTGAATGGCATGGTTCATTGCTTGAACATAATTTTGCACTTCTCGCCAATCATCGCGACGTTCAGGAAGAATAATTTCTTCATCTTCCAATACAGCTTCATCTATCTCGGTACGGGTACCCTCAATTCGGCTGGACGTATTCGCTTCCTTGATGATGTGCATGTGAATAAACCAATCCACATCTGGCACAATCAACGAGAAAGCGTTCAACTCTCCCAACGCTTTCGTGGCCTTTTCTAAAAGAACATTTATCCGTGGATCGTCCCACGACCACTCTCGTTTCATCTGCGTTGGCTGAAAGCTTTTGTACTGATATTGCTGCTTCCAGCTGCCCGCCTTGAAAGTTTCAAATTTCATGGACACTTTTTCTCGTCTGCAACCGCCAAAAGAACCGTACCGTCCCGTTATAGGTAACGCATTATGCGGTATTCGCCAAGGAATCTCAATGAGCTCTTGCCAAATTGTTTCGCGTCCATTTGCGGTGCGAAGCCGGGGTCTGGCGGGGGATTGCGATGGAGTCGGCGCGTTATGCTTCAGAGGGTGACACATCGACGGCGAGGAGACTGCGCTTGAGCAGCGATGACACATATTCAGTGACGGCCACGCGGCTTTCGTGAAAGGAGAGGCGATAATGCCGCGCAAAGCGCACGACGAGGTCTTCGACGGTCAAGTGGCCGTTGCAGGCTCGCCAGATGCCCGCCCCGAGCGGATCCAGAATGGTCAGACGCTCCTTGGGCACCCGCACCAGCCAGGACAGGAGTCCGCGGAGCAACGGCGGTTTACGAGTTGGCACGGCCAAGGTCAATCCCCCGTCGCTTTCCTCGCGCACGATCCGCACCGCTTGATTTGGCAAGAGCGCGGCCTTGAGCATATCGTCCCAGGCTCCAGCGCCGCGAGCGGTATCGGTGCGCTGGCTCATGACGGCTCCTCCGGCACGGCCAGAAATTCCGGACACGAGCGCATCATCAGATCCGCGCCCTCTGCCGGATGGAACCGGCGATGCTTTTTGCCGGTGATGCAAATCGCGTGATAGAGCCGTCCGTCGCGCGAGTCGCGCCAGACCGCCGCGGCATAGGCGCCGCGCCGCAGCAGCAGCCCTTTGGGCCGCCAAATGCCCTCGAGGCGCTCGACGCCGCCCGCCGCGCCGGGCTTGAGCCGTGCGCCGCGCACCGGTTCGCCGCATTGCGCGGCCAGCCACTGGCGCACATCGCCCTTGAGCCAGGCATCCACCATGCCATAGCGACGGAAAATCCAGCGGTCCGGCTTGCCGGGGCCGTCAAAGCGCAAGCCCACCCGTCCCGGCTCGACCACGCATTCGCCCAGGCGATACATGCGCGGCACGCGCATTTCCATGCCAAAGGCCCGCCAGAGCTGCAAGCCGGAAGGCTCCGGCGGCACCGCCCGCACCGTGGACAGGACGCTCCGCTCGAGCGCGGCGTCGCGCTCACCCTGATGCACCAGCACCACCTCCACCAGCAGGCCGGTCTCCTCGAACCAGCGGCCATAGCGCGAAACCACCTCGTCGCCGCGGCGGCCGGTCAGCCCCGGCCAGCCGCGGCACCGCACATGCCGGATGCCCTCCCACTCGCCGGCCAGCGCGGTTTCATAGTCCTTCATCATCCGCTTGAAGTCCGGCTCCCCCGGAGTCTGCCGCCAGTTGAGCTCAAAGCGGTAGCGGTAGCGGTCCGCGAACGCGCAGCGCCCCACCAGCGGGTCCCGCGCGAACTGCAGGCATTCCCAATCGGCCGGCAACTCCACGCCGATCTGGTTCCAGATCCAGGCCACACTTTGCCGCTTTGCCCGCATCGTGCGTCAATCAATCAAATGGCACCAGACCCGGTGGCCGGAGTTTTCGCGCATGGCCGGCATCTCCCGCCGACAGATGGGAATGGCCAGAGGACAACGCGGATGAAACGGACAGCCGGCGGGCGGATGGGCCGCCGAGGGCGGCTCGCCCGGCAGCGCCTTGCGCTTGCGCGGCGCGCCCGGCACCGGCACCGCCGCCACCAGCGCCTGCGCGTAGGGATGCTGCGGCGCGGCCACCACCGAGCCGGCCGGACCCACCTCCATCAGGCGGCCCAGATACATCACGGCAATGCGGTGCGCCACATGCCGCAGCACGCTCAGATCGTGCCCGATCATCAGATAGGCCAGCCCGTGCCGCTCGCGCAGGTCCGTCAGCAGGTTGATCACCTGCGCCTGCACGCTCACATCCAGCGCGCTGACCACCTCGTCGCAAACCACCAGGTCCGGGCGCAAAGCGATGGCCCGCGCGATGCACACGCGCTGGCGCTGCCCGCCGGACAACTCGAACGGATAGTTGCCCGCCAGGGCCGCGTCCAGCCCCACCTCGGCCAGCAGGCGGGCGGCGGCGGCCTCGCGCGTCTCGCCATCCAGCAGGCCGTGCTCGACCAGCCCCTCCGTCAGCAAATCGCCCACGCTCATCCGCGGGTTTAGAGCGGCCATCGGATCTTGAAACACCATCTGGATGCGCCGGCGCTGATCGCGCGAAAGCGGCCGGGAACGGCCGGGAGCAAAAAGCGTCGCGCCGGCCAGCCGCACCTCGCCGGCGACGGGTGTCTCGAGCCCCGCCACCACGCGTCCCAGCGTGGTCTTGCCGCAACCGGACTCGCCGGCCAAACCGAGAGTCTCCCCGCGCCGCAGTTCGAGGGACACCTCCTCGACCGCCTGCACATGCCCCCGCACACGGGCCAAAATCCCCCGCCGGATCGGAAACCGAACCGTCACCCGGTCCAGTTCCAGCCAGGGCGCTGACGATTCCGGCGGCACGCCGACCCGCCCCCCGCTACAGTTCGTTCACAAAGGCGCCGGACTTCCCGTCCTCGCGCACAAAGCCGTTGCGCAGAAAATATTTCGGATGCGACGGGTGCCGCGCCACCGCGCGGAACCGCTTGATGCCCTGCTCCTTGAAATACATTCGCTTGGTCTTGTAGAGAAAGCGCCCGGCCTTGTAGTCGCGGTAATCGGCAATCATGAAATCCAGCACGATCTCCGCGTCCTGCCCCTCCTGGCGATAGGCAAACAGGCCCACCGGCAGCATGTTGCGGAACAAAATGCAGGCCTGGGTGTTCACCAGGTCTTCAAAGGTCAGCCCCGGCGAATGTTTGCGCAGCTCGCGCTCGTGGAACAGGAAGAAGCGGTGGAGATATTCCTTGCCGATGCTCGTGGCCGGCGCCAGATCGAAATAGGCCGAATAGCGCATCATTTGCAGCAGGATCCAGATGTCCACACCCGCAATCAACAGATTCATCAGCACCACCGGCCACGCTTTGAACCAATAGCCGTAGAGCGCAAACAGCAGCGCCCCCGCCAAATTGATCTGGCGCAGGCGGTACACATTGGTCATCAGCATCGAGACAAAAATGATCAGCGATGCCGTATAGCCCATCACTACAAAAAGTAAATTCATGGCCATCCCTTCGGTTCTCCGGCCAACCACCGGAAATCATCCCCCATCATAGACACATCCTCCCGGCCGCGTCAAAGCATGGATGGCGCATCCAGCACGTCGCCGGGCGCCAAGCGATAACCGCGCAAAAACGATGCGCCGTCCATGACTTTTTTCCCGGCGGGCTGCACCGCCGTCAGGCGCACCGCTCCGCGCCCGGCGGCCACCAGCGGCCCCTCGCCCCGCGCCGCCAGCACCGTGCCCGGCGCCGCGGCGGCATCGCCGTCCTCCACCCGCAACCCGTGAACCTTGAGCAACTGCCCCCCCGGCAAAAACGTAAAGGCGCCGGGCCAGGGCGCAAACCCCCGCCAGCGGTTGCGGATGCTCTCCGCGTCGCGTTTCCAATCCACGCGCCCGTCCTCCTTCGCCAGCTTCGGCGCATAGGTCGCTTGCGCCTCATCCTGCGGGACGCCCCGGGTGCGCCCCGCGCGCAGATCGTCCAGCACCCGGACGAGCAGCTCGCCGCCCAGCTCCGCAAGGCGCGGCTCGAGCGTCGCCGCGGTGTCCTCCGGCTTGATGTCCATCGTTTCCTGCGCCAGGATATCGCCTGCGTCCATGCGCGGGGTCACATAAAGCACGCTCACCCCGGTTTGCACCTCGTCGTTGGCCAGCGCCCACTGGATCGGGCTGGCCCCGCGATATTTCGGCAGCAGCGATGGGTGTACATTAATCGTCCCCAGCCGTGGCAGCGCCAGCAGGTTCTCGCGCAAAAACTGCCCGAAACAGGCCACCACAATCACATCCGGCTCCAGCGCCGCCATCTGCGCCACCACCTCCGGCGAACTGGCCCGGTCGGCCGTCCACACCGGCAACCCGTGCCCCTCCGCCACGAGCCTGGCCTCGCAGGGGGTGCACTGCAAGCCGCGTCCGGCGGCGCGGTCCGGCTGGGTAACCACCGCCAGCAAATCGTCGCGCCCCTCGCGCAGAATATGATCCAGCAGCGGACACGCCAGCGCGCCCGAACCCATAAAGATGAGACGCAGTCTTTTCACGCGCTGAAGGGTAGGCCGCCGCCCCAGACCGCGTCAAAGCATTTCCCCCCCGCGCGCGCCAAAACCCGGTCAGCGCACCAGCAAATCCGGAGGCAGCCCGCCGCCGTTACGCCCCGGCACCACAATCTGCGAAGCGCGTTCGCGCTGAATGGCCTCCATCTCCTCGCGCAAACTGGCCAGCGCCTGCTTGAGCGCCTCGGGAAAACCGGCCACAGCCTCCTCGAGCGTCTTCGCCCCGCGCACCTCGCCGCTCAGCGGCAGAATGCCGCCGGGCGTCATCACCTGCGCCACCGCCGTAAAAATCGGCTCGCGCGCGGGGTCGTCCTCGCCGGCGGCCGTCACCGGCACCAGCTTGCGCAACGATCCGGACTTCAGATCCGTGAACGTTTCTTCCCGATACAAATTTCCGGCATCCATTTGGATGTCGCCGCCTGCTAACTCTGCCATGATCGTCTCCTGATTGCGTATGTGAACGGATAAATAGGTTGGATTAGTCGTCGAGCATCCCCAGACGCAGGGTGGCCAGCGCCTGGTTTTGCAGCTGGCGCACCCGTTCGCGGGTGATGCCCAAACGCTGGCCCACCTCCTCGAGCGACTCCGGCTTCTCGTTGTCCAAGCCGAAACGACGCGTCAAAATCAATTGCTCGCGGTCCGGCAATTTGCCCATGTGCTCTTTGATTTCCTCCAGCAGTTGCTGGTCGTTCAATTCCTCGAAGGGCGATTTGGCCGAGCTGTCGCCGATCGAGTCACCCAGGCTCTCGCGGCCCTCCTCACCCTGCGGCATGTCCAGCGACGTTGTCCGCTGCGACACCTCGCGCCAATAGCGCACCGTCTTCGCGGGCACATCCAGCTGCTTGGCCAGCTCCCCCACCGTGGGCTGCCGCTTCAGCTTGTGCGTCAGCTCCTCCTCCATCCGGCGCATGCGGAACAGCTTGTCCACCATGTGCGACGGCAGCCGGATCGTCTTGCTCTGGTTGGCCAGCGCGCGCCGGATCCCTTGTTTAATCCACCACGCCGCGTACGTGCTCAGCTTGCCCCCCTTGGCCGGGTCAAACCGGTCCACCGCCTTCATCAGCCCGATGTTGCCCTCCGAAATCAAATCCAGCAGCGGCAGCCCCAGCCGCGCGTAATCCCCGGCAATCTTCACCACCAGGCGCAGATTCGCCCGGATCATTTTTTGGCGCGCGGCCTCGTCGCCCTTCTTGATGCGCGCCGCCAATTCGATCTCCTCCTCGGGCGTCAGCAGATCCACCTGCCCGATCTCGCGCAGATAAATCTGCATGTTGGGGTCATCGCGCTCATTCATGCACCCACCTTATTCCAACCCCGCCGCCAAAATGCAAGCGCAGACGCACAGGACCGCGCCCTTTTCCGCCTCGCCGCCCAGCTCCGCCCGCCCCCCTCCGCGCTTGACTTCCCCCCGCCCCGCCGCCCACTATTTCCCCATGCGCTGCCCCAACTGCACCCAATCCAACGACAAGGTCGTCGACTCCCGCATCATCCGCAACGGCGCCGCCATCCGGCGCCGGCGCGTCTGCGCCCAGTGCGGCCACCGCTTCACCACCTACGAAGAAGTCGCCAAGCCCGTCATCGGCGTCCTCAAGCGCGACGGCCGCCGCGAAGACTTCGACCGCGCCAAACTGCGCGCCGCCATCGCCCACGCCGCCGTCAAACGCCCCATCTCCGAACCCCAGCTCGATGTCATCGTGGACGACATCATCCGCGAGCTCGAAACCGAATACCACCGCGAAGTCCCCACCACCGTCATCGGACGCAAAGTCCTCGACAAACTCGAAAAAATTGACGAAGTCGCCTACCTCCGCTTCATCTCCGTCTATCGCCGCTTCCGCAACGCCTCCCAATTCCTCTCTGAAATCGAAAACCTCATCACCCGCCAATAAACTCCCCTCGAGGCCGCCCCATGATGCCGCGCCCCCCCCCCACCAACGCCTCCGACGCCCCCGGCGACCCCCTGCGCGCCCACCTCGAAACCCTGCTCAACGCCACCGGCGCCCACAGCCCCCTCGATCCCGCCGCCGCCGAAGCCGTCGCCGCCGCCGTCACCACCTACCTCGAAGACCAGGACCTGGCCCTCCCCCTCCCCGACGACTACCTCCACCTCCTCATCTACCGCGCCCTGCGCACCCTCAACCAAAACGAAGCCGCCCGCGCCTGGGCCGCCGCCCGCCTCCCCGAAGCCGGCCCCCGCCCCGTCTTCGACCCCGACATCTGGCCCGGCCCCGTCCCCCTGCCCGTCTGGCAGCTCTTCGCCTCCGGACTCATCCGCCCCGCCCGAACCCTCACCCACGAAGGACGCATCCTCTGGACCCTCGACTTCTGCCGCATCCGCCCCGAACAGGCCGGCTGGCTCGAAATCACCCTCTTCCCCGGGCTGCGCGCCCTCCTCGAACAGCTCGCCCCCGCCTGGGACCCCTCCTCCGGCGACGGCCTTCTCGGCCTCCGCGGACTCGATGTCGCCGGCTTCGCCGCCGCGACCCGCCGGCGCGCCACCGGCAAAACCGCCCCCCCCCCGCTCGACCCCGCCGCCATCCGCGCCTACTGCCAGCGCGTGCTCGCCAACCTGCAAACCGCCCGCGGCTGGCAGCACCGCCCAACCGTCCTCCAACTCGACTTCCTCCCCCACACCTGACCCCCCTTTTCACCCGATTTGCCCATTTTTCGCCACTTCCCACCGTTTTCGAGAGCTGCCAGCTGTTCCCAGGCGCTTCAGCGCCCAAAAACGTCTCGTTTTTGCTTCTGTTTCCGCTGCGCAGCAGCGTCCCTAGCGTCCGTGTCCGTCAGTGTTCGTCCGTGTCCGTCAGTGTTCGTCCGTGTGGCTGTTCCCCCCGCGCTCCTCCTTCCACCTTCCACTTTCCACCTGACACCACTCCCCCCCCCGCCTATAATGGCGGGCATTTGCCCCCCATCGCAGGGGCGAAAAATCTTTCGCCCTGGCGGACCTCCCCCCTTCAATCCAGCGGGCTTCGCACCGAAACGCCCGGTTTGTTCAGCACATGCGTATACACCATCGTCGTTTCCACATTCGCGTGCCCCAGCAAATCCTGAACCGTGCGAATGTCGTGCCCGGCCTGCAGCAAGTGCGTCGCAAAACTGTGGCGCAACGTGTGCGGCGTCACCCGCTTCGCCAGCTTCGCACGCTCCGCGCCTTTGCGAATCGCCGTTTGAAACGCCGCATCCTGCACATGATGCCGACGCCGCACTCCGCTGCGCGGATCCACCGATGTCTGGCGCGAGGGAAACAGCCACTGCCAACCCCAGGCCTGCCCGGCCGATGGTATCTTATGCTCCACAGGCGTCGGCAACCAAACCCCTCCCAAACCCGCTTCCCGATCCCCATCAAACAACTGGCGCAATCGCTCCAGATGCCCCGCCAGCGGAATCTTCAGCACCTCCGGCAAGACCGTCACCCGATCCTTTCCCCCCTTGCCCGCCCGCACCGTCACAATCCCCCGCTCCAAATCAATGTCCTGCACCCGCAGCCGCAACAACTCCATCAGCCGCAGTCCCGCCCCATACATCAACTGAGCCATCAACAGCGTCGTGCCCTCCAACTCGGCAAACAACAACCGGCACTCCTGATGCGTCAACACCGTCGGCACCCGCGGCGGTCTCCGCGATGGGCGATATCCCGACACATCCCCAACCTCGCGCTTCAACACCTCGCGAAACAAAAACACCAGAGCATTCAAAGCCTGCCGTTGCGTGCTCGCCGCCACGTTCTGCTCCACCGCCAGGGCTGTTAAAAACTCCTTCACATCCTCCCCAATGGCGTCCTCCAGCCGCTTTCCTCCATTCCGCTTCGCCAACCACACCGCAAAACGCCGCGCCCAATCCCGATACGTCTGCTCCGTCCGCCACTGATAATGCTTCACCCGCAAACCCTCCACCAGCTTGCGTTCCCACTCGCTTTCCCCGCGATCCATCTTCTCCGGCACAATCCGGGCCGGCGGCAAGCCATGCCCAACCTCCGCCTTGGCTGCGCCCGCTCCGGAGTTCCCGCCAACATCACCGCGCTTTGCCGCTGTCTTGAAGAACCAACGAACACCCTCCCGCGCCCAGTCCTCGCCCCCACCAGAATCAAAAAAAGCCTTCGCCGTCGCCAGCGTGGCCCGCTGACCCGAACCCTTCAGATAGCTCAAATAAGCGTAAACTCCCCTTCGATACTCCTCTTTCCTAGGCTTGTCCAACCCCTTGTCCCCCTCCAACACCGCCCGCCATTCCCGAAACGAAACCGATTGATTCAAATCCATTTGTTCCTCCGTCACTTTGGCTTTTTGCCACTCCCGCCAGTTTCGCATATTTTTATTTATGCGCAACTCAAAACACAAACTCAAATGCCGCTCCCCGCACCCATCCTGATCCAGCCCAAATATTTCAATATACAACCTATTGCAATACAAGATGATAGTGCCAATTCTGGCCAACCCCATCATTTTCCAGTTGACCTTGCTGCAGAATTCTGGTAAGGGTCTCTGCGAGATAGTTCACTTTGGCTTTAGCAATTCCGCTTTGGCCTATGAAACTGTTCAGTGCAAAGGCAATAAGGAGTCAACATAATGAAAGCAAGAATTATCACCGCCATTGCCCTAATGGCATTATTTTCCACATCTATCAATCTGAAGGCTTTTGAAATCGATTCGGCATCAGGCGATGGGGAAATCTCTTGGACTGACACGAATACTAACGGACATTACAGAGTTGAGTGGTCATCTGACCTTCAAACGAATTGGTCTTCCGACTGGACTGCACTTAACATGATCGCGGCAACAGGCGGTTCTATGACCTCTAGCATTCCGATATTTTTCCGCGTAGTGCACATCCCGCTACAATCGCCTGCCTCTGATCTACGCCTTGTTCAGAGCGGTGGGCAAACAGATGGCCCAATGTACAATTTTTATGCCAGCAAATATGAGGTGACAGAATCACAGTATGCCCTGTTCTTGAATGATGCCCAGAAGTACTTCGATTCAGAGAGGGGGACAAATATGTTTTATGACATTTATGGGTCGGTGTTTATGAACGATAGCTATAACTCATCCGAAGTACTTTTCAACATCTCGTATAGCCGTCTCGTCTATGATCGTAATGCCCCACCTGGCTTCAGGTATTTAGTACAAACAGAATCTGGGAATCACCCAATTACTGGAGTTTCTTGGTATGGCGCACTCAAGTATTGCAATTGGTTGACAATTGCTACAGGGCGAGGTGCGCCTCAAAGATGTTTCCGCGAAGGGAATCAATCGAGTGATTGGCGTCCCGTCAACCTTACCCAAGAAGAGTGGGAAGATGGGTTTACTCAACTTGAACGTCAGAACTGGCTTGATAACTACCGCGGATTCCGACTCCCTATGGACCAATCTACAAACAACGCTTCCGCATTTAACGAATTTTATAAAATGGCTGCTTGGAATGGGCTATCTAACACACTCTATGGTTTTGGGCGCAACCAGTTGACCCCTCACGATGCCAACTACTACTCGAGCTCAGATCCATTTGAAAACAACAGTATCAAGACTACGCCTGTTGGTTACTATGACGGAACTGATCACAATGAAGAATTCTACACACGGTCAAACCTAAATTATTACGGAATATTCGATCTTTCGGGAAATGTACGTGAATGGATGGTTGATAAATATGAACCATCCTATGGACCTTATCCCCAATATTCAGTTAGAGGTGGGAGCTGGGCATATCTCTGGTCAAGCATGGCAGACTTGATCAATACAAATATGACTTGGAGCTATCCCTACGAAGTGGATCAATATACGGGTTTTCGGATTGTTACAACGACCCCATAAAGGACACTGAACAAGGGGTTGCAGGCTATCGGCGCCAAAGCGCGCCTCCAGCCTGAACCCTGACGTTCGGATGAGAGCATGAAACAAAGCATCCAATTGATCACTTGCATCTTGAGCGCAATCCTTATGTGCTCTTGCTACAATGTGTTGGAATATGACTACGACAACATTGGACTCCACACGCGATCCTGGCACTATGATGAGTTTGTAAATATCGAGATTGGTGGCCCACACCAGCCATACAAAGGAAGCCCTGCGCTACTCATCAAGATGTCAGATGGAACAGTCTTGAATCTTGCCACGGCCACCGTCAGCGAGATTCAGAACAAGTGTCCCAGCATACAAGACTGGTCTGGAAATGCTTGTTCTGATTTTTCTACTCGTCAACGCCCCCCTAACGGGACAAGATGGCCCGAGGGCACAATCCATATGCGGGATTATACTCGCCAGTTTTATGTCCTGTCGAATCAGGTTATCGCCGCACGAATTTCTTGGGATGCAAACCCTTGGCCAAAGCCAGAAGTTGGAAACCCGATTACGGGAGAAATGTATACTTTCCCGATATCCGAAAAGATCGTTGTCTCTCTATTTGGAAAACCCACCGGGGTATTATATCATAGCTGGGAATAAGAATCCGAACAATCGGGTGCAGGGTATGTCGCACAAGGTGCGCCATCCCCTGACCCGTGACGTTCGGGAAAAATGATAATCCCGGGGGAACTCTCACGGGATGGCGCAATGGCAAAACGAATACCCGATTTGAGAATGAAAACAGAACAGCCGAGCAGCCATAAAAATAAACCCGAACAAGGCGTTGCACCCTACGGCGCACAAGGTGCGCCGAGGTTGAACGCAGACGTTGGGTAAAAAATACATGAACAATAGGATATCCATCACGGTATTATTGCTGCTCGACACTCTAGTCGCGGCAACAATTGCCAGCATTGTATTCCTACTTTCATCAATGCTCCCCTGGTTTCCGTGGTTTGAGCCTCATACATTCGCGGCGGGATTGGCAATAATTCAGATTTTTCTTCCCGCCCTAATTACCCTCGGAATTGTCGGGATACTGCTACACAAGCCATTTTCCCTCCCCTGGGCTACGGGAGTCATTCCGTTCATCGTAACAGGAGCGCTTGTCGCTCCCTACGCTTTAAGCAAAGTGGTCCAACTTCCTGAATGGCCATGGTCTGAGACCATCTTGTGCGTAACCGCTCTCGGGTTACTTCTAATCACGCTGGGGATGACAATCCTCCACACTAGAACCAGATTGAAAAGAAAATGCACCCAACAAGCGGGTCCAGGGTACCCGCCACAAGGTGTCGGGTCCCCTGACCCGTGACGTTCTGTGATAAATAACATGAAACATACTAAAGCATATTACGGATTCATCGCGCTCCTGCTCCTGCCCCTATTTTCAGGCTGTGCGACAACCCGAACGGACGATGCCCGCATTACCGCGGGGCCGTTGACCATCTCGCAACCAACCCCCATTCCCGAATTGGTACAGCAGATCCTCGCCACTGCCAGAAACAACACCTGCCCCATCACGATGGACATTCGCTATTGCGTGCGCGACCGCCGCGTGAGTGAAAATCCCGAGACTGAATATTTCCAAGAGCCCAACGCATCCGCTATGGCGGATTGGGGTAACTCCTCTATACAATGTTCCTCTGCTATACCGATAGAGGCTGCGCTTGAACTCGTTCTCGCACCCAACCTAGATTTCCATGTGAGCCCTTATGCCTCTCCCAAGCCCCGTATCAATATCGGCCCTCCCGAACTGGTTAGGGATCACCCCGCCATTGTGCGAAGAACATATAAAATACCCAAGAATCGGGCCAAGATGCTGGCAAAACTCCCTGCCAGGCTTTCGGCGACAGGTACCAGCTTGGCCTATGACCCCCAAAGTGGCCTGCTGAATGTTATAGACGACGAGCAAAACTCGACCGCGGGCGAATTACTGGACGCTGTTGGCGCCAAGCAAATTCTCCGAAACCCCCAAATACCGGAAATATGAAGAGCACAGAACAAGGCGTTGCTCCGTACGTCGCACAAAGTGCGCCGTCCGGAGAACGCTGACGTTAGCGGAAATGAAGAAAATATGGGTATGCTCGCGGAGTTGCAGGGTGTATCCTCAAACGCGAAAGGAAAAAGTAATGAACACACGAATAAGCGCTGGCGTCATAAAAATATTCTTACTCATCATCACGTTACAATGCCTATGCGCCCACGCACAGGCCAAGGATGCGGATCGTTCCGCAGAGTATATGGCCGAGATTGCATCTATGGAGCACTTTAACGAAGTGCAACGCGCCTCGGATATGCCGGGAATGTCCGTGCCAACATATGCGGAGTGGCTCAAAACGAAGATGGCAGAAGAATCATTCGCCGTTACATCAAATACCACCGCCGAAGATGAGCCAAACAAACAAGATCGAATGCGTCAATGGCTCAATTATGGAATAAATACGCCAGATGAAGAACCTAGTTCAAAACAGGAGCAAAGCCTTGCGCGAAGAGAGCGGCTATGGGCCATGTCCGCGCAATTAATCAAATCGCACGAAGCTGAAATGGAAGTAGCGCGCGCACGAATCAAGCGAGCAGGCTTCGCGGAGTACGGGAAAACGGAAGATGGGATAGTTATAGGTCTTGTCGGGCTACAGGATGGTCTCCCTCGATACAACATCACATATAACGCCAGCGCCGCTGATACTATCTCCGTTGACGAACTCTGGCCGGGAGGGATCTCCGGCTTGGCCATTACAGGGTCAAACACGGTTATGGGAATCTGGGATGGCGGTGATGTTCTCACTAATCATCTAGAGTTCATAGCCGGAGCCGCCACCCGCATAGTCGACATGGATGGAGTCAGCCCACTTCCTATTGATTGGCACCCTACAGCGGTGGCAGGAACGATGTCCGCTGGTGGAAATGGTTACTCTAGCGCTAAAGGCATGGCCTACAATTCAACCGTATGGGCCTACGACTGGTACAACGACCTCCTGTCGGAAATGAATTCTGCATATGCAAACAATGTTCGGCTTTCAAATCACTCGTACGGAAACCAAGCGGGATGGGGCTTTATACAGCTTTCTGATGGGTCGATTACCAATTGCTGGTGGGGTGACCTATCCATTAGCGGAAACGAGAGTTTCCTCTTCGGGCGCTACGATTCTTATTGCACAAACATGGACGCAATTTCCTATGGGAACCCACTTAGTCTTACAATATGGGCCGCAGGAAACGAGCGAACCCATTCCGCACCGCCTGCCGGCACCCTATATCGCACATTCACAAACGGGGTAGAAATCTGGAGTACAGTTTCCCGCCCCCATGATTATGTCAAGAACGGGTATGACACGATCACAGATCGCGGACTTGCAAAAAATGTCCTAACCGTCGGTGCAATACATAAAATCATCGGGGGCTATAGCGGAATAGGGTCAGTAAATATAGCTGCCTTCAGTAGTTGGGGGCCGACGGATGACGGCAGAATTAAGCCGGATGTTGTCGCCGCCGGTGTTGATGTTTTCACGCCTATCCGGCATCCATCATACCCAAGCAATCCCTTATATTACATAACAACATCGGGTACTAGTTTCTCTGCACCGTCTGTCGCCGGGGCCGTTGGCCTACTTGTTGACCTGCGAACGCGGCTTGCACCTCAATACCCCTATTTAGCATCAACTCTTAAAGGACTTCTTATCCATACAGCAGATGAAGCCGCGACCTTAGGTCCAGATTACAAAACAGGATGGGGCCTTGTCAATGCATACACAGCCGCAAACCTAGTTAAATCAGATTCTGATGCTGGCGGAAAGCAATACATTAAGGAGGTCACGCTTCTTGACGGCGATTATATTGAATTCGCCGTAACAGCAACGGGAGGGACTCCGCTGAAAACTACGATTAGTTGGACCGATCCTGCCGGCGCAGCCCAACCCCTTCAACTCAATCCTACCAATCTCGTTTTAGTCAACGATCTAGATTTGCGGATTATCAGTCCAAATGGTTCGACTAATTATCCGTGGATTCTCAATCCAGAGAATCCTTCGAATTCAGCCACAAAAGGTGATAACTATCGCGACAACGTCGAGCAAGTTGTTATTACAAATGCAGCGGCGGATGAGCAATACATTGTGCGTATTACACACAAAGGAATCCTTGTAGATGATACCGGACAGCCTTCCTTTCAAGATGTTTCCATTGTCTCCACTGGCATTGAGCCAGAAACGCGCGCAAACCTCGCTATTTCAGAATCATCTTTCACTAGTGATACGGAAATCGTGATGTGGCCCTCTGTAGTAGGTCAAAACTATCGAGTTCAATCAACAGTTAATCTTCTGGATCAAGCTTGGACCAATGTAAGTGCCGAGATTAGCGCGTCCAAAACCAACACAGCATGGGAATCTGAATTGCCACCTCCAGGCATCCATCAATTCTATCGGCTTATAAAAACTAATTAAAAGGAAGGAATCGCCATGAAAGGTCGGTGGTTCTTTCCAATAATGGTGCTCGTGCTGCCATTGTTTACCATGCAAGCGCGAGGCTTCATCGCTGTGACATGGCTTGAGGAACCAATAAACATGCAAGCATGGCCCGGCCCTAGAACCGCCGACCTTGACCTTAATAACGATGGCTTCATTGACTTCGTACTATTCACCGAAAATCTTGTCTTCGAGATAATTCCTCAATCGGACAATGCGGTCCTCGCTTGGCCGTATCCGCCGCCAGATGCGGGGAGTCTCGTGCTTAGGCTGGAAGAAGGTCAATCAATCGGTGAAACACCACCATCTGGATACGAATGGTGGGATGACCCCTCACTGTTTTCTGCATGGAATAGCTTGGGGGGAATTGGACTCTGGAACTGGCCCAATGCGACTGGCTATTTCGGCGTTCAGTTTAATATCGACGATGCTACTCATTACGGATGGGTCTTTCTTGACAATGGTCGGGGACCGGCAGGCGGTGGCGAGATTTATGGGTGGGCATATGAAACAACACCCTACACGCCTATCACTGCGGGAGCAGTCCCGGAGCCCGCAACTATTTCCCTGTTTTGCATGGGTTCTCTTCTTATCCTGATACGAAGAAACAAAAATGCTAACAAGGGGCTGCACACTACAGCGCACAAGGTGCGCTGAGCGTGAGCCCTGACGTTCGACAGTAAAAATATACTTATGGGACAACGGCGAAGAAAATGAAAACAGGGCCGCAAGCGGACGCCGGAACGCTTCCGCGGCGGAATGAAGAATGAAGAATCGGAACAAAAAAGCGTCGAACAATCGGCTCCAGGCTACGGCCCACAAGTTCCCGCATTGCGATGGCCTCCGCACGCTGTAAACGCTATCCTCTTGCCGTGTGGGCCGAACCTGATCCGTGACGTTGGGCCCACATGAATATGAAACGATTATCTACCATAGCGTGCTTTCTGATTATCCTCTCCGGATGCGCGCATATTGGCACATTATCCCCGCCCGCCGATGGATGTGTATATGTATGGGCGGATGAAAATGACGCGGACACTGAACTGCAGCTGTCCGTTTCGATGCCTCCTGTTGGCGAGTTCAACCAAGCCACGGTTTATTTTAAAGAATATCAGGCATCAATAGTCTTCGACGACATAGTTTATTTGCAAGGTCCTGGCGGATCTTCCATTTGTGCAGATGGACGCGCAGGTTGGTGTAATTCAAGTGTGTATGGGTATGCCATCACCCCGACCGGTGTTACATTCCGCGTTTCTTGCAACTATAGTGATAATGGACATTTGGGCGAAGCAAAGGAATCCATCTTTATCCCCTACACATTATCCGGCCATGGACGTGAAGGCGCGGTCTCTTTTAAATACAAATGGAAAAAGAAGTGAAGGCCCAACAAGGTGGTGGAGAGGTACGCTCGTAAACTCGCGCCCCTCACCACTGACGTTGGACAAATATTATGAGTGAAATTATTGGTTCTATTTTCATCCTACTGTTCATTGTTGGGCTGCTTACTACCCTTGTAGCAATATTACGTAGCTCAACTAAGAAACCCACTCGCCGGCCCATCACTGAGCCTACAGAGCCATTCATCCCCAAAAAATGGAAAGGTAATCGCGGCAACTGGAAGAAAATGGGGCGTTCTTTTGAGGAATTTATTATAACAAGATTCAATAATGAAGAATATCGCCTGATAGAGTGGCGTAGCGATAAATATATCCCAGGATGGGGAGGCCCAGTTTCTTGCCAATGGCCCGACCTTGTTATGGAACATATATCAAGCGGGAATCGTTTCGCGATTGAGTGTAAGTTCCGTTCAAAAGCAGATGGGAATTGTATTCATTGGGCACGCCCAGAACAACTTCAGAACTACAGAGATTACGAGACTCGGGAAAAGGTACCCGTATATATAGCCATTGGTCTTGGTGGAGAACCTGACGCGCCTGAATCCCTATTCATAATTCGGTTGGAGCGGATGAAGTTCCCGGATGTCATGCTACATTACCTTGAAGGATTCCGCTTCCCGGCACAAGTGTCAGGTTTGGAATTTGGATAAGAATGGAAGCAAGTCCAACAAGGCGTTCCACCACTACGCGCCGCAAGCGGCGCGAGGGTGAACGCTGACGTTCAACGTCCGGGAAATATTGAAAAATTACAGTGAAATATCGACGGCAACGGTGACTGAGAAAAAGTAGAAGAAAATATCCGCGCTACTCCGAAAAATATGAAAATTACCCCGAAAATCGGCCTGAAAATCAAAAATACGGGCTCTACGAGCCCGAAAACGCGATTTTTGGGCTGTTTTTGCGATTTTTGGGGGCCTTCAGGCATGAAAAAACGGAAAAATTCGTTGAACAAGCGGGTCCAGGCTACGACCCACAAGCTGCCGTTATGCGATGGCTTCCGCTCGCTACAACCGCTATTCTTACACCCGGTGGGTCGATCCTGACCCGTGACGTTCGCATAGATAGATGAAAAATAAAATATCCATTTCAAAACATGATGCGGAAGAGGCAAGTCATCATGGACAACCCATTATAGAAAAAGAATCTAAAGCTCAGAGAATAATATTTGGATGCGCAGCAACTAGCATGATTTTAGGAATGGGTTGTTGGTTATTAAAGAATTATGCGACATTTTTCTTTTTTGGAGTCGGTGCTCTTTTGATGGGTATCGTATACATTATTGATTTCAAACATATGAAATAGATGCGAACAAGCGGCTGCACCCTACGACGCGCCAAGGCGCGTCGATGGTGACCCGTGACGTTGAACGATAAGAAATGAAAATATACCTATCCATAGTGATTTCAACCGTAGTATCCGTCTTATCTGCGTTTGGCACGGACTATAAGTTTGATATCCCCGGTTCTTTTCTGGTTTCAGTACATGGCACGTTACATGTCACAGCGCCTGATGGGTGGAGTGTGATTACCGCCTACAACGAAGAAGACGCTACGAAATCTCCTCCTCCTCAATTCCCAGGACCCGTCATCGAGGCGAAAAACTCATCCGGGGCGGAAATCAATATTCTACCTATGGATATAGAAGAACGATCCGTCATCGACCTCTCGAAGTTTGGAAAAGACATCAGCGGTTCTCTCTTGCCAATGACCACTGTTCAAGGCCCTTATGCAAAGGGAAGCATATACTTCCTTAATTCCGCCAGCCCTACCCGTGCCTATGGCGATCTTGAGACAGGGCGCATTATCCTCTCTTTTGTCGCGATACTAAGCGACACAAACGACTGGATGGATATCCAAAATATCTTGGAATCTTTTCGATTTGAAGAAAACAAAGTCGTTCAACAATCGGGTGCAGCGTACGTCGCACAAAGTGCGCCGTCCGCTGACCCGTGACGTTCTGCTTCGCAAGAGATATGAAAATTCAAGGCGCGATCGCTACGACAACGGTTATGGGATGAAGACCAGCGTTTACAGCCCGTTTTCCACGCTATGGAAAAATATTTCGCAAGTTTTCCACGCTATGGAAAACTTTCTTCCACAGTATGGAAAACCAGAGGGAACGCTCCCGCCCGCACGATCCGCTACCCCGATTTACGAGCGCGGAACCCCGCGCCAGGCTTTATGAAAATGAGCAGAACAAGGCGTTGCTGGGTACGCGCCACAAGTGGCGCGTCCCCAGAACGCTGACGTTGGGTGAAGATATGGATAATTATCGCGACAAACTGATGGAATGGCAACCCGGCGCACCTGGGTTCTCGCGCGATGACATCATAGTCGCTGTGGGCCTCCAGTGCCGCACCAAACAGTTCCCGGTTGCAGATGTCCTTAAATGGCTCGGTCCACCTGAGAAATGCATCGGTGACGCATCTGCCGGATGCCTCGTCTATTTTTACTCTTACGACTTCTGGGGCGCTCCCAAGTTCGAGGTGCTAAATGGTACGGTCGTAAATTTTGGAGTGGTTAATATTCACGAGCCAAACGCCAAGCGAGCTGATCCAGAGACGGGAAAAGAGATCCTTTTCAATCTACTTGATGAAATGGAGCCTTTCAATGAAGCCATATTTAAATGAAAACACCCAACAATCGGGTCCAGGCTACGACCCACAAGCTGCCGTTATGCGATGGCTTCCGCTCGCTACAATCGCTATTCTTACACCCGGTGGGTCGAGCCTGACCCGTGACGTTCAGCAGGAGAAAATATGAAACTACAACTATTCGCCCTGCTAATTGTCCTGGCCGCGACAAACGGTTATGCAGAAGATTTTGTCAAATCGCAGCCTGATAAGTTCGTTGGCTACTTTCTCAACCAATTCGAAAATTCCGAGCGTCACTTTACCCAGGAACAAAAGGATGCCTTGCGGGTTGCGCAACCCTTACTTGCCCTTGTCCCTCAAGACAAAGACTACCGCAATTACTTCTGGTATAATCTGCGAGGCGCAAAGCGAACGGTCAGTTGGGATGACGCCGCTCAATTGATACGAAATGGAGAAATTCGCGAGGCCTCTCAGAGTCACGCCCTTACGATCGCCTTACTCACATACAGCGGTGAATTGCTAACCGCAACAACACCCGACCTTAGCACGGCATACAAAGTGATTGAGGAAGTAGATCCGAAACATGTCTTTATCCGATATTCGACAGAATAAAATGAAAATGGTGCTGAACAAGCGGGTCCAGGGTACCCGCCACAAGGTGTCGGGTCCCCTGACCCGTGACGTTGGAGGGCAGAAATATGATGATAATGATTATCACACTCGCATCCGCCCTTGGTCTACTTGTTGTTTATAAATTAATTCGATTCACCCAAAAGGGCGGCACCTTTACCCTGATCACAAAAAACGTTAGTTACCTATATTTTCAAGGCAGATTGGTTTATCCAAAACTCTATGAAGATGCTGTCCGATACATTGCCCTCCTGATCAATTCCGCATCAAATCGATCCCACTTCCCGAAGGATAGAATTAAACAACTTGTCCTGTCATGTTCAAATGAAGATTGGTTTATACTCTGTGCCGAATACACATGGGAATACTCTATGTCCTGCGGTGGACCTTCCCCCGATTCATTGCCGCATGAGCTTGTAACATGGTATTTTGGAAAGATTCGACAAACTATATCGTGGGTAGAAAACCAGGTGCGTTGCGGGAAGACTCGCAAGAATTATGAAAATGTTCTGCGTGGCATGAGCCAAATGGAAGTTATCGAAATCGTACTTGAGTTAGAAAAGTTTTAACGCATTTACATTATATGACCTCCAACAAGGCGTTCCACCACTACGCGCCGCAAGCGACGCGAGGGTGAACGCTGGCGTTCGACAGATAAACAGGATGCCAATGAAACCGATAATATCTATAATTTTGGTTTGCACATCTGTTTTGATATTTACGATGGGATGTGACAAATCAAGGCTTGATGAAAGGAAACCAGTCACATCGGCCAGTGTTGCGGTCATGTTCGATGGTAGCCCGGAAAGTCCTGTTGACAATCAAACTGTGCAAGAAATTATTCCATCACTGGCAAGGGCCACACACCAGCACCACACCGGCTCCCCGCATCCACGGTTGAAGTATCGACTGCGGATTGAACAACAGGGCACAATCGAACATTTCTACTTTCTTGACGATTTTGAGCCCATATCTTGTACCCTGCCTTCGCAAGATAACGTGCGGGTGTCGGCATGGATGCGGAAAAATATGGAGAAGATTAATGCGACCTCCACATCAGACGACATGGGTCACAATGCTGCAAGTGGAATATAAAGGACTCGGTTTTGATGATGACAGATATAGATCAATGTGATATGGTTTAGTTGACATACGGAGTAATATTATGCCTGTCATTGCTAGGTTTTATGGAATTTTGATCAAGATGTACTTTCGCGAGCATGGGGTGCCGCATTTCCACGCCATGTACGGCGAATTTAATGGCGTGTTCGACTTGCAGACTCTCGAGCTGATCGAAGGAGACTTGCCGCACAGAGCACAACGCATGGTTCTTGACTGGGCAGCGCAGTATAAGGATGAACTTGTGAGGATGTGGCAAACGCAGAGGTACAAAAAACTTCCCGGATTGGAGTGAGATATGGAAAAGCCGACAGCGTATCCAAAAATCCGCAGTGTTAAGCCAACCAAAGAGAAAGAGCTTTGGGTCACTTTTGATAATGGCGTGCAGAAACTATATGACTGCACTCCGTTATTAAAACACGATGCGTTTCGGGTTTTAGAGGACGAGGCAGTGTTTCAATGTGCCAGACCTGATCCACATGGCTATGCCGTAATTTGGAATGATGAAGTTGATTTGGCAGAATCTGAAATCTGGCTAAATGGCAAAGAGCCGAACAACCGGGTCCAGGCTATCGGCGACAAGTCGCCTCAGCCTCACCGCTGACGTTCAAAGGAGACAATGTGCATGAATCATGCTAGGCGCAGACTAGGTTGGCTGTTGCTAAGCTTCATATTGGCGGTAGCCATAGGCGGCCCCATTCTGTATCGGCAATCTGCGGTCAAGCGCGACATTCATACGGCCTTTTCTATTTATTCGGGGATTCGCCCGAATTACAATATGAACGTGCCTGTCAGCTACTCCTTTGTGCCGTGGGAAGAGGATGCGTATCCGGCAACGGGGCGGTTCTCGTCATCAACGGAGTATTTCAGAAACACGATGACCAATCATTTGCTACAAGGGTGTAATTACGGCATATTCGC
>LSQX01309501.1_pt1 | contig 22678 bp, 19 predicted proteins | sample 654561 | NCBI WGS metagenome assembly LSQX01 (sample SAMN04489861, study PRJNA283612) | anaerobic digester metagenome | isolation source: 4 biogas reactors fed with cattle manure at either 37C or 55C with and... | place: Denmark: Kongens Lyngby | collected 2014
TTGATGATTTATTAATGATGCCAATAATGTTATTCAAAAGTAATAAAGAAGTATTAGAGCATTATCAAGATAAGTATAAATATATATTTATAGATGAATATCAAGATACAAATGAAGCACAATATATAATGACTAAGATGATAGCGTCTAAATATCAAAATATTACTGTTGTAGGAGATGAATCTCAAAATGTTTATTCCTGGAGAGGCGCTAATTATAAAAATATACTTAATTTTGAAAGAGATTATAAAAATGTTAAAACAGTATTGTTAGAACAAAATTATAGGTCTACAAAGACAATATTGAATGCTGCAAATGATGTTATTAAAAACAATAAGGAAAGAAAAGACAAAAAATTGTGGACTGAAAATGAAGATGGAAGAAAAATTAAATATATTAGAGTAAAAGATGAAAAAGAAGAATGTTATACAGTAATAAAAGAAATAAAAAGATTAAATATAAACATTGATTATAAGAATATGGTTGTATTGTATAGAACTAATGCTCAATCACAATCAATAGAGAAAGCTTTTTTAGAAAGCAATATTCCTTATAGAATTGTGGGCTCTTATACTTATTATAATAGAAAAGAGATTAAAGATTTAATTTCATATTTAAAATTAATTAACAATATAAAAGATAATGTTTGTTTTATGAGATCAGTAAATACTCCTAGAAGAGGAATAGGGAAGAAAACCATTGAAGAATTAGAAGAAAAAACAATTAATAAAAATATAAGTCTTTTTGAAGCTATTGAGTCAGGAAAAGAACTTGACTTTAAAAAAATGATATTAGATTTAATTGAAATTAAAGATAAAATTTCACTTACTGAATTTGTGGAATTAGTATTAGATAAATCTAGATTAATAGAAGAATATAAAAAAGAAAATTCAATTGAAGCTTTATCTAAGATTGAAAATTTAAGAGAATTTAAATCTATTACTAAAGAGTTTGAAGAAAAAACAGGAAATATATCTTTAGAAGATTTTTTAAGTGAAATTTCTTTATTAACAGATTTAAGCGAAACAAAAGAAGATGTAAATGGTGTATCTTTAATGACTTTGCACTCTGCTAAAGGATTAGAATTTGATGTAGTTTTTATTTTAGGATTAGAAGAAGGAGTATTTCCTCATATTAATTCTTTTGATGAAGTTGAGGGGTTAGAAGAAGAAAGAAGATTGTTTTATGTAGGAATAACAAGAGCAAAAGATTATCTATATTTATTAAATGCACAATCAAGATTATTATATGGTAATAAAAATATGAACATGCCTAGTAGATTTATAAAAGAAATAAATAAAGAATATTTAGAACTTGAAGAGACTTTACCTGAAGAAAAGGAATCTTTTGTTGATTCGTTTTATGAAGAAGATGTTTATTATGAGGTTGGAGAACATGTTTATCATGATACATTTAAAGATGGTATAGTAGTATCTGTAGAAAACAAGCTTGTCAATATAGCTTTTGGTAAAAAATATGGAATAAAAAAATTAATGAAAAATCATAAATCATTAAGAAAGATATGGTGAAATATGAATATTGAGTTAAGAATAAAAGAACTTATTAATAAAATTAATGAATGGAATTATCAATACTATAATTTAGATAATTCTACAGTTTCAGATCAAGAATATGATAGCACTTTTAAAGAATTAGAAGAATTGGAGAAAAAATATCCTCAATTTAAAGATGATAATTCACCTACTAATAGAATAGGTTCTACAATAATAGATAAATTTGAAAAAGTTAAACATAGAATTCCTCTATTTAGTTTAAGTGATGTTTTTAATGAGATGGAATTAAGAGATTTTGATAATAGAATTAAGAAAGAAGGAATAGATCCTAAATATATTTGTGAATTAAAAATAGATGGATTATCAGTATCTTTATCTTATGAAGAAGGAATATTAGTAAAAGCAGCTACAAGAGGAGATGGCGTTATAGGAGAAGATATTACTAATAATGTTAGAACAATTAAATCTATTCCATACAAATTGAAAAAAAATATTAATATTGAGGTTCGTGGAGAAATATTCATGAATAAAGATACTTTGATAAAAATCAATAAAAAAAGAGAGGAAGAAGGATTAGAATTATTAAAAAACACTAGAAACGCTGCAGCAGGTAGTGTTAGAAATTTGGATTCAAAAATTACAGCATCTAGAGAATTAGATTCATTTATATATCATATTCCTAATGCTTTAGATTATAATATTCATAATCATAAGGATTCATTAAAATATATAAAAGAATTAGGATTTAATTTAAATGAAAATTTTAGATTTGCCAATAATATAGAAGAAGTAATCGAATATATAAATGAATTTGGAGAAGTAAGAGAATCGTTGAAATATGATATAGATGGAGTAGTAATTAAACTTAATAATATTGATGAGCAAGAGCAATTGGGATATACTGCAAGGTATCCAAAGTGGGCAACAGCATACAAATTCCCTCCAAAAGAAGTTATTACAAAATTAGAAGATATAATATTTACTGTAGGAAGAACAGGAAAAATTACTCCTAATGCAGTATTAAAACCAGTATTTGTTCAAGGTTCATTAATAAAAAGAGCCACATTGCATAATTATAATAATATAATAGATAAAGATATAAAAATAGGAGATATGGTATCTATTAGAAAAGCTGGAGATGTAATTCCAGAAGTAATAGAGTCAAAAAAAGAAAGAAGAACTGGTGAAGAAAAAGATTTTAAAATGATTGATACTTGTCCTATATGTAATTCCAAACTTGTAACAAATGAAAAAGAAGCTAATCATTATTGTATTAATTATAAATGCGATGCTAGAAAAATAGAGTCTATAATTCATTTTGCTTCAAGAAACGCTATGAATATTGAAGGTTTAGGAGAAAGAATAATTGAAGATTTTTATAATATGGGATATTTAAAAAGTATAATAGATATATATAAATTAAAAAATTATAAAAAAGAATTATCTGAATTAGAAGGATTTGGAGAAAAAAGTATAAATAATTTGTTAAATAGTATAGAAAATAGTAAAGATAATTCTTTGGAAAAATTTTTATTTGCTTTAGGAATAAAACAAATAGGTTCAAAAACTGCAAAAGAATTAGCGTATAAATATAAAGATATTAATAATATTATAAATACCTCAAAAGAAGAATTATTGGAAATAAGAGATATAGGAGAAATAATAGCAAATTCAATAATAGATTATTTTATAGATAAAGATAATATTAAAACAATAAATAAATTGATAGATTATGGAGTTAATACTAAATTATTAAATGAAGTTGAAGTAATCAATAAAGAGAATATGTTTTATAATAAAACAATAGTAATTACAGGAACTTTATCAATGCCTAGAGATGAACTTAAATCAATATTAGAATCTTTAGGTGCAATTATAAATGATAGCGTTACTTCTAAAACAGATATTTTAATCGTTGGTTCAAATCCTGGCTCAAAATATAATAAAGCAATAGAACTAAATAAAACAATTATAAATGAAGAAGAATTAAATAAATTAATACTACATTAAAGTAGTATTTTTTTAACGAAAATCTACGAATTTCTACATTACTTGTTGATATTTTATAGAGGAGTTTTAATTTTTTAAAAGAAAATTATTACTAGAAGGAGGTGAGTATATGCAAAATTATGAAATAAATTCAGATACTTTGGCAATAATTCCAATAAGTAATTACAAATCTAAAATAATTGAGAAAAATAGTGAACTTGAAGTAGATATGACTCCTATGAAAATAATAGACAATAGCTGTAGATATTTTGGAAGTTCTTATAAAGGAAGATTCTTTGGCACAAGAAGTTTGATTGGAGTAAGTCATAAAGCTCCTATTATTGTTGAAGAATCAAGAGAACTAATATTTTTTCCAACTAGTTCGCCTAGACAATATGAATGCGCGTGGATTTCATTAAAAAATATAAATGATTATAAGAGAACTCCTGATGCTTCAATTATAATATTTAATACTGGGTATAATTTAGAATTAGATATGTCATATGGTTCTTTAGATAATCAAATATTAAGAGCTGCAAGGTTAGAATCAGTACTTAGAAAAAGAAAAGTTGTGTAAAATTTAATATAGACATATACAAATATATTTATTTATCAGTTATAATAAATAGGGTGATTGTATGCTTGAAACTGCCTTAGAAGTATTAAATATTATAGAACGACATAAATTTGAATGCTATTTAGTTGGTGGTTTTGTTAGAGATTTTTATTTGGGCATAGAGAGTAAAGATGTTGATATTTGTACTAATGCTAAATCTAAAGATTTATTAGAGTTATTTCCCAATGCAAAAATTCCAAAGGAATTATATGGGGCAGTAACTCTATTTTTTAAAGATGTAAGATTTGAAATTACTACTTTTAGAAAAGAAATTAAATATGAAAATAGAAAGCCTATTGAAATAGAATATACCAATAGTTTTATAGAAGATGTTAAAAGAAGAGATTTTACAATTAATTCTTTGTGTATGAATAGCAAAGGGGAAATAATTGATTTATTAAATGGAAAAGAAGATATTGATAAAAAGATTATTAGATGTATTAATGACCCTAATGTATCTTTAAAAGAAGATCCTTTAAGAATATTAAGAGCAATAAGATTTTCAGCCCAATTGGATTTTGAATTAGATAAAAATTTATATAAAGGAATAAAACAAAATAAAAAGTATTTGGATATTCTTTCATATAATAGAATTAAATCAGAGATAAATAAAATATTAGCAAGTAAAAATGTAAAAAAAGGAATTGATTTAATTAGAAAATTATCTTTAAATAAACAACTTAAATTATATGATTTAAACAAACTATCATATATAAATGATATTATAGGTTATTGGGCGCAAATAGATAAAGAAAATGTTTATGAATATACTTCAATTGAGAAAAAGAATATAAAGCAAATACGAGAAATAATGAAAACAAAAAAAATAACTAATTTTGAATTGTATAATTATGGATTATATATTTGTTTATTAGGAGCTCAAATATTAAATATAGATAAGGAAAAAATAATAAATATGTATAAGGAACTTCCAGTAAAGAGTAAGAACGAAATAAATATAACGGCAGAGGAAATTTCTACTTTATTAAAAAAAGATTTAGGCTCTTGGTTAAAACCAATTTATGATGATTTAACAAATAAAATATTGAATAAAAAAATAGAAAATGATAATGAAATTTTAAAAAAGTATATTAAAGATAAATACATGATATAATTGAAATAGGAAGTGATTTCTATGAATAATAATATAATACAAACATTAAAAAAAAGAAACTATATTGTTCCTTCTTATATATTAGATAATTATAAAGATCTTAATATAAATTATGATGCTTTTATTTTGTTAATTTATTTTATAAATCAGGATGATCCAATAGTAGTAAATTATAATAAAATTGCAAAATTATTAAATGCAAATAACAAAGAAATAATGATTTCTATAGAAGAATTAAAAACAAAAAAAATTATTGAAATAAATTTAAATGAAAATAAAGATAATAAATATGAGGAAACTATTTCTTTAGAGCCTTTATATAATAAAATTTTTATGGGATTAATAGAGGTAGAACAAGAGCAAATAAATCAAGATTTGTTTTCAAAATTTGAAGAAGAATTTGGAAGAACTTTATCTCCTATTGAATATGAGTTAATAAGTGGATGGGAAGAAAATGGTTATAGTAAAGAAATAATAGTAGAAGCATTAAGAGAATCAATATTGAATGGTGTTACAAATTTGAAATATATTGATAAAATATTAATAGAATGGGATAAAAAGGGGATAAAAAACATTAATCAAATAAAAAAATATAAAGAAAATTATTCAAAAAATAAAAATATTGAAATTCCTGAATTTGATTGGGTTAATGATGAAGAAAATAACTGATTATCTTGATTGTTTATTCCCAAATCCAAAGCCAGAATTGTTATATAATAATGATTTTGAATTTTTAATTGCGGTTGTATTAAGTGCTCAATCTACTGATAAAAAAGTAAATAAGGTAACTAAAGTATTATTTGAAAAATATGATATAAATTCTTTAAAAGATGCTAACATAGATGATATAATAAACATAATAAAGCCACTTGGAATGTCTAAAAAGAAAGCTTATTATATAATAGAAATCTCAAAAGATATTATAAATAAATATAACAATAAAATTCCTAATAATAGGGATGAATTAATGACTATGAGTGGTGTTGGAAGAAAAACTGCTAATGTTGTTTTGGCACAGCTTTATAATAAACCGTATATTGGTGTTGATACTCATATAAATAGAGTATCAAAGAGATTGGGGTTAGCAAAGGAACAAGATACTGTTTTGATTATAGAAGAAAAATTATATAGAGTATTTCCTAAAGAACTATATAGTAGACTTCATTTACAAATGGTATTATTTGGAAGGTATTATTGTAAAGCACATAATCCTCAATGTAATGAATGTAAATTAAAAGATATATGTAAATATTATGAAAAAAAAGATAAATGATTTATCTTTTTTTAGTTAATTTATTAGTTTCTTTTAAATTTCTCGTATATAATATCAAATTATCATAATCCATTAAATATATTTTTGTCCCTATTTGCATATTATATTCATCTTCTATACTATTAAATATATATAAACCTGTCCTTAAATCTACATGAGTAAATTCATTTGCTATTTCGGGTTTTTCTTCAAATATTTCTTTGTACCAAGTATAATAAGTTCCGTTGAACGTATCTCCTTCTTTCATTTGATAAAATTTCCAATTTAAATCTTTAGGATTTTCAGCATCTACTGGTGTACAACCATAATGGTCTATATCTTGGATGTTTCCAAGTAATATTTGTTTATCTGGAACTAGTATATGTTCTCCAATATAAATATAATCCGGGTATCTTTGATTATACTCTGCTAATTCATCATATAAAGAACCATCTTTAAAATATTTTTCTGCTATCTTAATGAAGGTATCTCCTTTTTTTACTTCATGAAATATAGTTGGTCTTGGGGTATAAATTTCTAGTGCATTTGTATTATTATAACTACCAAGTAATATTAAAGATGTAATGGTTAGACTCAATAATTTATTTTTACTCATTTTATCTCCTTATTTAATTTGTATTATACATCATAGCGAAAAAATATAAAAGAAAAAGTAAACCATAAGATTTACTTAATTTCTATTATTTGTTTTATTTTATTTCCTTCAGAATTCTTTATAGATACTCCTTTATATGTAATTGTATATTCAATATTGTAAGTTGCTATAACATTGGTTTTTATTGGAAATTCACTAGGGAATAATGGTGTTTTTACTAAATTATATGTAATTGTACAATCGTTTGTTACATCTACTCCATTATTGTATATACTTATTAAATCTTTTAATCCAATATCTGGAGATCCTAGTGTCTTAATTACAGTAGGAGTGTAATTTGCAATAGGTGCTATAATTTCATTAACAAAAGCATAAGAAACTCCTGGACTAGAATTTGGTTTAAACTTAGAGAATGCTGTTTTTACTAATAAAGTTAGATTACCTTCTACTTTCGGTTTATCTATTTGAATGCTGTTACTTGTAGTAGATGCTATAAAGTGTTCTATATTATCTTCACCTCTATAATAAACATCATATCCAATCACTCCCATTTCAACATCTATTTTAGTTTTATGAGTACTTAAATACTTAGCACTACTTGACCCATAGTATGTTTCAAAATGTTGTAACATAAAGTCATCAGTGTAATATAAAGGAGTAGGCGATGGTGTCCATGATAAATTAATTTTATTTCCAGTAATATCAACATTTAAATTTCTAGCGTTTTCTAGTTGTTGATATCTAGGAGATATTGTTGTTGGTTCTGTACCTTTGCTAAAATATTCTGTTATTTTCATATTATCTGGAGTATAAGCACTAGGTAATTGAGGAGGAATAGAATTTTTTTCTATTGTTACTGGAACAATATTTTTTGAAAAAGTAAATTTCTTTGTACTATCTTTTACTATTTCTCTTAATACCATGTTGAATAATCTATGTTTTCTACTGGTATCTGCCGAAGTGTTATACCACTTATTTTTTGATGATTCGCTTGTTATTTGGTCATATCCGTACCATACTGCTAATGAATAATCAGGACTATATCCTACAGACCATAAATCATTAATTGGTGATTTAAGATTCCAAGTCTTAACAAATTTATAATCATAATTTGATGTTCCGGTTTTTACTGCAGTATCATATCCTGGAACATATCCTGAAGTACGACTTAATCCGTCTGTAACTGACCATTTTAATATATTGGTTATCATTGATGCTGTTGTATCCTTCATTACTTTATTTTTAATTGGTGCAAATACTTCTTCCTCATCACTTTCGGAATATACAATCTTAGTTACGGTATATGGTTTAATATAATATCCACCATTTGCAAAGGCACTATAAGCTGCTGCCAATTCTACTGGATTAGATCCATTGTATGCTCCTATTGAATGTGCTTCATGGACATAACCATCTTTTACTTCGGGTTTTAAACCTAAGCTTGTAACAAAATTTAAAATTAATTTATTATCTAATGATTGAAAAGCTTTTAATGCTGGAATGTTTCTTGATAATCCCAAAGCTTGTTTAAGTGTTATTAACCCCATAAATCTTTCGTCCCAGTTTTTTATAGAAATTCCATTAGAATAAGAATGTGGTGCATCTAAGAATGGAGTATATGTAGACCAATTTTCGTATTCTATACCTGGTCCATAATCAAAAAGGGGTTTTGCTGTAGAACCGGGTTGTCTAGTTATATCTACGGCTCTATTAAAGCCTCTTTCAACTTCAATGTTTCTACCACCACTTATAGCTACTAATGCTCCAGTATGAACATTGGTAACTGCCATTCCTGTTTGAGTTTTTTCGTTTGGCCAAGTAAATTTTCCACCATCTACTATTTCATTAATTGCGTCTTGTCTTACTGTATCTAAAGTCGAATATATTTTCATAGGCATTGTATAAGGACTATATCCTGTTTTTTCTTCTACTTCATTAATTACAATATCAATGAATGATTGATATTTATTTAAACCAACTGTTTTATTTTTTAATAGAGAACTTACTGGTATAGCTTTTGCAATTTTTTCTTCATCAGTAGTTATGTATCCATGTCTTCTCATTAAATATAATACTGTATTTCTTCTACTTTCTATTCTTTCGGGTTTTGACCAAGCATAATCTCCATAATAACTTGGAGATTGAAATAAACCCGCTATGAATGCTGCCTCGGACAAATTAATATCTTTTACTTCTTTTCCAAAATAATTTTTGGCTGCTTCTGCAACACCATAAGATCTATTTCCTAAATAAGGAGCATTAATATAGAACTCAAATATTTGTTCTTTAGAATATTTTCTTTCCAAAACAAATATAGACATATATATATCAGTGAACTTTCTTGTTAATGTAACCCTAGTATCAGTAATATTATTTTTTACAACTTGCATAGTTATAGTAGAAGCACCACCAGCATCTGAGTTTCCCATTACTTGTCCTGTTGCTGCTTTTAAGAATCTAGGTAAATCAAAACCATTATGTTGATAATATCTCGCATCTTCTGTCGCCAAAATAGCATCTATTAATACTTCAGGAACATCATCAAATGTAATTTTGTCTCTAATTTCTAGACCTAATTTTGCTACTACTTTTCCGTTCATATCATAAACAATACTTGCTTCTTTTTTATATAATGTATTTGGATCAAATTTTGGAGCAGTTGTTACAACATATACTACAAATGTTATTCCGCTTACTATCGCTAATATGACTACCACTAAAAATGAATTAAGTAAAATTTTTACTATTTTTTTCTTTTTTTTCTTTGAGAATTTTTTCCTTTTATTTTTATTTTTAAAAAAATCTATAATCAAAGAACAAATTAATAATACTCCTATAATTATTATTGCTTTTTTAAATCCTATTGCTAGTATTCCTATTACTGATAAAATTAATAAAAAAGGCAACATTGCAACAGTAACTCTTTTGTTTGCAATTTTAGCATATTTTTTAAATAATCTTTTAATTGTTTTCATTATTACCTCCAAAATATAATATATTGACTATACTTAAATAATCTATTCTTATATTGTAATTATCTTTTATTATATATCCATTTTTTTCAAAAAAATCCAATGGAATTGAACTACTATTTAAAGTATTAATAGCGTTTATTAACTTTTCTCCTTCTAGGTAAAAAGTTTTATTTAATTTTTTAAATCTAACTATTATGAAACAAATTGCTCCATGTTCAATAACCTTTGCTATATGTTCTAATTGATGTTTGTGAATATTTGAAATAGGGAATCCTTTAGAACTTTGAACTTCTTTAGCTTCAAAATCTATATATTTACCTTTGTAAATACCATTATAGTCAGTAGTTGATGGTTTCTCATAAAATGCTTTTTTGATTTCATGATCGTTATTTTTGTATTCGACAGAAACTACTTTTATTGGTGTTGGTTTTTTATATATTACTCCAATATTATTATCAAAATAATATTTGTTTGTGATATTTAAATCATTTTCTAATGACATACCTCTATTAGCGTAATTTATTGTTTTTGAATTGTTTGTCTTTATTTTAGTTGGGTACTTCATTGATATCACCAAAATAATTATACTACAATTTTTATACAAAAACTACTCAAAAACAAAATTGATGATATAATATAATAGTAATATATTAACAATTGACAATTTAATATGTTTTTGAGAGAATATGAAAGAGGTGAAACTATGTTATTAGAGGAAATTTCTCTATCCCCGCAAGATATTTTAGAAAAAGAATTTAAAATAGATACTAGGGGATATAGACCACAAGAAGTAGATAGATTTTTAGATTTAATTATTGCGGATTATTCCAAACTAATTTCGATGGTAAAGAAATTAAATGATGAAAATAAAGATTTGATGGATGAAATATTAAATTTAAAGAAAGAATTAAGAAATACAAAAGAAAAATTGGATCTATTAAAAACTTCAGATAAAGAAATTACTAACGTAGATTTACTAAGAAGGATATCACAATTAGAAAAAGTAATATATGGTGATAAAGAATAAAATACTAACGCAAACGCTGCATACTTGTTATGTAGAGGAAAGTCCATGCTCACACTATTCCTATATGGATAGTAATGTTCGTGCATAGGGAAAAAATAACCTGTGATAGTCTAATAGACTAATAGCTTCGAAATAATCTAAGTCGTAAGATATGATTAAATTAGAAATAAAGTGCCATAGTGACGATATTGTTTAGAAATAGACAAGGTGGAACGCGGTAAACCTCACGAGTGAGAAACCCAAATTTTGGTAGGGGAGTCTTCATAGGGTAACTGATTGAAGAATGCATTAGCATAGATAAATGTTTGCACTCTTAAGAGTACAGAACATGGCTTATTTAGTATTTTTATTTTCAATAAGAAAGGACGATTTGCTTGAAAGAGATAGGAGACTATTTAAAAAATTCTAGAGAAGAAAAGGGGATTTCTATCGAAGAAGCCTCAGAAGATTTAAAATTAGATGTAGTTGTATTAGAACAAATAGAAGCTGGAAATAAAGCTGTATTTAATGATATATACGAATTGAAATCTTGTGTTAAATCATATTCAAAATATCTTTGTTTAGATACAGATAAAATAATAGATGAGTTTAATGAATTTATGTTTGAATATACATCAAAAATTCCATTAGGAGAAATAGAAAACGCTGAAAAAGATATTACACCAAAAGATAAAAAAGTATGTTCCCCATATACAATGGAAGAAAGCTTAAAAAGAAATTTAAATAGAAAAAAAATTATAGTTATATCAATTATTTCTATAATATTAATAAGCGCTTTACTATTAATAATTTTATAAGGAGTTATTATGAAAATGAATTTACCAAATAAATTAAGTATATCAAGATTGATAATGGCATTTCTTATAGCATTGGTTTTATTGTTCCCTTTTTATTTGGTTGATATTAACATACCAAAAATACTTGTTAATAATATATTGGTAGTAGATATTAGATATATAATTGCAGGTGTATTATTTATTATAGCTTCTTTTACCGATTTGTTAGATGGAAGAATTGCTAGGAAAAGGAACTTAGTAACTAATTTTGGAAAGTTCATAGATGCTATTGCAGATAAAGTATTAGTTAATACTTCATTAATAATACTTTCTGCACAAGGTTTTATTAGCCCGGCTATACCAGTTATTATTATAGCTAGAGATACTATAGTGGATTCAATAAGAATGATAGCTTCTTCAAATGGAACCGTTATTCCAGCAGGAAAAGCTGGAAAAATAAAAACTGTTGTAATGATGATTGGCCTATCTTTAACTTTCTTCTATAACTTACCATTTGAATTATGGAATGTAGATGTTTCTAATGTACTTTTGATAATCGCAGTAGTATTATCTATATATTCTGGAATAGAATATTATTATTTGAACAAAGATAAATTAGTATAAAATTAATTAATTGAACAAATAATATAACAATAAAAGTTGATTATAAATCAACTTTTTATTTTTTAGAAAAAATAAGTTTACAAAATAACCGAACAAAAGTTCGAAAAACTATTGCTTTTTATTTTTTCTTATATTATAATTAAAACATAAAATAAATTGGAGGAAAAATGACAAAAGAAAAAGATAAAATATTAGACCAAGTATTATCTGATATTGAAAAACAATTTGGAAAAGGTTCTATAATGAAATTGGGTGCAGACAATATTAGAGAAATTGATGCAATATCAAGCGGTTCTCTAGCGCTAGATATAGCTTTAGGTGTAGGTGGTTATCCTAAGGGAAGAATTGTAGAAATATATGGGCCAGAGTCTAGTGGAAAGACAACTTTTGCATTACACGCTATTGCGGAAGTACAAAAAACAGGAGGAAGAGCAGCTTTCATTGATGCAGAACATGCTCTTGATCCAGTGTATGCATCAAAACTAGGAGTAGATACTGATGAATTGTTATTATCTCAACCCGATACCGGAGAACAAGCTTTGGAAATATGTGAAGCATTAGTAAGAAGCGAAGCAATTAATATTGTTGTAATAGATTCTGTAGCTGCACTCGTTCCTCAAGCCGAAATTGAAGGTGAAATGGGAGATAGTCATGTTGGCTTACAAGCTAGATTAATGAGTCAAGCTTTAAGAAAATTATCTGGAACAATAAGTAAAACAAATACAATAGTAATATTTATAAATCAATTGAGAGAAAAGGTTGGAGTGTTTTTTGGAAATCCAGAGACAACTCCTGGAGGAAGAGCTCTAAAATTTTATTCTACAATTAGAATAGATGTTAGGAGAGCAGAACAATTAAAACAAGGAGAAAATGTTGTAGGAAATAGAACTAATGTAAAAGTAGTTAAAAACAAAGTTGCGCCACCTTTTAAAAATGCATCTTTGGACATAATATATGGAGAAGGTATAAGTAAAGAATCAGAAGTAATTGATCTTGCTACTGATATAAGTTTATTAGAAAAATCGGGAGCATGGTATTCATACAATGGAGAAAAAATAAGTCAAGGAAAAGAAAACTTAAGACTTGCTCTTAAAACTAATAGACAACTGTATGAAGAATTAGAAACAAAAATTAGAGAACATTATAATTTTAAGAAAAAAGTTGATAAATCTAAAGAAAATGACAAATAGTCATTTTTTTATTGACTAGTTTATCTTATTGAGTATAATATGCTTAGAAAAAAAAGGGGAAAAATGAATTATACTGGAAAAACGAATTTAAGGTCATTAAAAGCATCGCGTGATACTTTAAAAAGATTAATATTACCAAAAATAAATGGTGAAGAAGAAAATGTTGATAAGGTTGTTTGTGAAATGTTTAATAAAAGTTTGGACAAATAATTTAGGGGTTGGATTTTGCCTAATGGTCAAGCCATAAGTCAATATAGGAATGAAAAGGGAAATAGACAAGATCATTCAAAAATAATTGACCTTATAACAATATAAAATGAATAATATATTCAAAAATATATAAATAATAGAAAAGAGTAGTGATTTGTGATATAATTTTTATATGATTGGAGTGATATTATGGAAGATATCTTAAGTTTAATTAAAGAAGAGATGGATGAAGCAATAAAGAATATGGAAAAGCGATTTACTAATGTTAGAGCGGGAAGAGCTAACGTTGCCGTGTTAGATGGTGTTATGGTTAATTATTATGGATCTCCTACACCACTTATTCAATTAGCTACCATTTCAATTCCGGAAGCAAGAACTTTAATGATAAAACCTTTTGACAAAAATTCTTTATCATATATAGAAAAAGGTATATTTGAAGCAAATATTGGTTTTACTCCAAATAACAATGGTGAGTCTATTATATTATCATTTCCACAATTGACCGAAGAAAAAAGAAAAGAATACGTAAAACAAGTAAAAGAAATGGCTGAAGATGCTAAAATAGTATTAAGAAATATTAGACAAGATGGAAATGAAGCAATTAAAAAAGAGGAATTTCCTGTGGATGATGAAAAGAGAGGACTTGAAAGAGTTCAAAATCTAATAAATGAATATAATGATAAAATAGAAGATTCATTGAAAGAAAAAGAAAAAGAATTGATGACAATTTAATGTAAAAACTATGATGTAAGAGTAGTAACAATTAATTATTAAATAGAGAGTTGATGATTGGTGGAAATCAACAATAGAAATTGTGAATTCACTTATTAGTTTCATATAATAAATATATGACGAATATTCACGTTAAGAAATTAGAGTGCATAGAAATATTCTATGAATTAAGGTGGTACCACGTAAAAGCGTCCTTATATATAGGATGTTTTTTTTATAGGAGGAATAATGACAAAAAAAGCAGTATTAATAATACACGGATTTAGAAGTAATTTAAGTGAAATTAAATATTTAGCGGATACTATAAAGCTTAGCACAAAATTTGATGTATTTACATATACTTTGCCAGGTCATGGGAATCATTTATTAAAAAAAGTTAAGTATATTGATTGGATTAACTATTCTGAGGAAATGTTAAATACATTAAAAAAAGGATACGACAGTATATATATAATTGGTCATAGTATGGGAGGAGTAATTGCGACCTATCTAGCATCTAAGAATAAAGAAGTTGAAAAAATAGTATTAGTTGCGCCCTCATTTAAGTATTTTGAATTTTATGATAATATTAATGTAGTAAAAGAGAAATTAAAAGACACAATTAAAGACAAGAAAAAATATTTAGAATTATCTAATAGAGTACTTAATTATCCTATTTCAAATATAATAGAGTTTAGAAAATTGATAAAAAAATATTATGATTCACCATTAGAAGTTGATTGCTCAGTTCTTATAATTCATGGTACAAAAGATATAGTTGTTCCTATATCATCTAGTGAATATGTATTAAATAGTGTTAAAAGTAAAAATAAACATTTAAAAACAGTTAAAGATGCTGATCATAGTATATTATATGATTATAAAAAAGAACAAACTGCTAAATATATAAGTAATTATTTAAGAGGAGGAATAATATGGATAATAACGAAAAACTTAAATATATAGTTGACTCTTATAATAAAGATATAAAAACAATAGATGATTCATTAAAATTGAATGAAATGAGAGTTAAATATTTAGGGAAAAAAAGTGAAATTCAAGAAATTAGTTTAAATCTTGGGAGTCTTTCAATAGAAGAAAAGAAAGAATTAGGGAAAAGTTTAAATGAAGCGAAAAAATATATTGAAGGAGATCTTAATAGATTAACTGAAGAAATAAAAAATAAAGAATTAACTACAAAATTAAATAAAGAAAAGATAGATCTTACTTTACCTGGAACTAAATTTGAATTAGGAACTAAACATCCAATTAGTATTGTTAGAGAAGAAATAGAAGAGTTATTTGTTTCTATGGGATATGATGTTTTAGATGGACCAGAATTAGAAGAAGATTTATATAATTTTGAAATGCTTAACATTCCAAAAGGACATCCTGCTAGAGATATGCAAGATAGTTTTTATATTACTGAAGAAAAGTTGCTTAGAACACATACATCTCCAGTACAAGCTAGAGCAATGTTAAATAATAAAGAAAAATCACCTATAAGAATAATATGTTCTGGTTATACATATAGAAAGGATAATGATGACGCTACTCATTCACACCAATTTCATCAAATAGAAGGATTATTTATTGATGAAAATATATCGATGTCTGATTTAAAAGGTACATTAGAATTATTATCTAAAAAACTATTTGGTGAATCAAGAGAAATAAGAATTAGGTCAAGTTATTTTCCATTTACTGAACCTAGCATTGAAATAGATATTAGTTGTTTTAATTGTAATAAAAAAGGATGCAGTATATGTAAAAACAGCGGATGGATAGAAATACTTGGTGCCGGAATGGTTCATCCTAGTGTACTTAGAATGGGTGGTTATGATCCTGATAAATATTCTGGATTTGCTTTTGGAATGGGGTTAGAGAGAATAGCAATGTTGAAATTTGGAATTAATGATGTAAGATATTTTTATAGTAATGATATAAGATTTTTAAATCAATTCAACAAGATAGAAGGTGATTCAAATGAAAGTAAGTAAAAAATGGTTAAGTGAATTCATAGATTTAGATATTTCAACTGATGAATTGGTAGATAAAATGTTAATGATTGGAAATGAAACCGATTCAATTAATAAATTGAGTGATTCAACTAATTTAGTTGTTGGTCATATAGTTGATAAAAAACCACATCCTGATTCAGACCATTTAAATGTTTGCATGGTTAATTTGGGAGACAATATATATCAAATAGTGTGTGGGGCTTCAAATGTCGATAAAAATCAAAAAGTAATTGTGGCAAAAGTTGGAGCAACTCTTCCTAATGGTTTGGAAATAAAAAAAGCTATAATTAGAGGAATAGAATCAAACGGAATGATATGTTCTTTAGAAGAATTGGGAATAGAATCAAAATATATTGAAAATAAAGATGGAATATATGTATTAGATGATAATGCTCCAATAGGGAAAGATGCTTTAGAGTATATGCATTATGATGATACGATAATAGATTTTTCTTTAACTGCAAATAGAGGAGATTTACAAAGTATTATAGGTATGGCATATGAGGTTGGAGCTGTACTAAATAAAAAAATTAAAGAAGATAATTTTAAAATAAATGAAATAAATGAAAAACATAATATTAGTATAGTATCTAATACTGATAAGTGTACTTCTTATTTATCTAAAATAGTTAAAAATGTAGTAATAAAAGAAAGCCCAAATTTTATAAAAGCTAGATTAATGGCTTCTGGAATAAGACCTATAAATAATGTGGTAGATATAAGTAATTATATAATGATTGAATATGGACAACCATTACACTTTTTTGATTATGATAAGATAGATAATAATATTATTGTAAGGGAAGCAGACGAAGAAGAAAAATTCAAAACTTTAGATGGAATAGATAGGGTTTTAAATAAAGGAGATATATTAATAACTAATAAAGATCAAATCTTAGCTGTTGCAGGTGTAATGGGAGGACTTAATTCTGAAGTTACTAATGAGACGAAAAACATACTCATTGAATCCGCAATATTTAATCCTTTTAGTATAAGAAAAACTTCTAAAAATATTTATAGAAGCGAATCTAGTATTAGATTTGAAAAAGGTGTTGATCCTTCAAGAACAGAAAAAGCTTTAAACAAAGCAGCTTATTTACTTCAAGAGTATGCTTATGGAGAAGTAGTTAAGGAAATATATGGTTTTAATAATAATGAACTAAAAGATAAAGAAATTATGTTATCTCCAAATAAATTAAATAGATTATTAGGAATGAACATAGAGATAAAGTATATAGAAGATATTCTTAATAAGTTGAATTTTAAATATGAGAATATAAAAGATAATATAAAAGTTTTTGTGCCTAGAAGAAGGTTAGACATAAATATTGAAGAGGATTTAATTGAAGAAGTTGGAAGATTATATGGATATAATAATATGAAACCAACTTATCCAATTGGAGTTGTAAAGCTTGGAAGATATAATGATACATATAATTATATTAAAAAAATACACAATAAATTAAGATCTCTTGGATTAAACGAAATAAAGACTTACTCGTTACAAAATGAAAAAGATTTTAATAAGTTTAGTATTAATAATTATTCTTTAATTAAACTATTGCAACCTTTATCTGATGAAAGAAATACTTTGAGAAATAGTTTGATTCCATCTATGATTAATACAATAGAGTATAATTTATATAGAAATAATAAAGATTTGTTTTTATATGAAATCGGAAAAAGTTATTATATTGATAATGATTATAAAGAAGAAAACAAGCTATGTATTGGAATTACAGGAAAATATTTATATAATGATTGGCAACATTCTGTAATAAATTCTGATTTTTATTTATTAAAAGGTATATTAGAAAGTTTACTGGATTATTTAGGATTAAATAATAGATATAAGTTTGTAAATGAAAACATACCTAAGGAATTTCATCCTGGAAAGACTGCAAGTATTTATATAGATAATATACATATAGGATATATTGGAGCTATTAATCCCACTTTATATAACGAAGAAATATATGTTGTTGAATTAAGCATTGAAAAATTAATTACTTTAAAGACTAGAAATATTAAATATAAAGAAATAACTAAATATCCATCTATAATAAAAGATTTATCGTTTATTATAGATAAATCAATAAACTCAATAGATGTTGTTAACACCATAAGAAAATCAAATAGTAAAGTAATAGAGAAAGTTGAAGTATTTGATTTATATTTAGGAGAAAAAATCGAATCTAATAAGGTATCTCTTGGTTTTAAAATAACATTCATGGATAATACAAAAACATTAACAGATTCTGAAGTAAATATATATTTTAATAAAATAATAGAGGATGTTTTAAAGACATATGAGGGTTCAATTTTAAGAGATAAATAATTATTGAATAAGAAGCTTTAATATGCTATACTTTTCTTATAGGAGGAATAAATATGGAATGGTTATACATCTTAATTGGTGTAGTAGTTGTAGTTGGTTTATTTGTTACTGGTACTTATAATGCTTTAGTAAGTGCTAGAAATAGAGCAAAAGATCAATGGGCACAAGTTGATGTTCAATTAAAGAAAAGATTTGATTTAATACCAAATTTAGTAGAGACTGTAAAGGGTTATGCTAAGCACGAAAAAGACACTTTTGAGCAAGTAGTAGAAGCTAGAAATAAATTTAATTCAGCTAATACACCAGAACAAGAAATGCAAGCAGCTGGAGAATTAAACGGAGTTTTAAGTAGATTATTTGCTTTAGCTGAAGCTTATCCAGAATTAAAAGCAGATCAAAACTTTTTACAATTACAAGTTGATTTAAAAGATACAGAAGAAAAAATTGCGTATGCAAGACAATTTTATAATGACTCAGTATTAAATTATAAAAATAAATTAGAAATGTTTCCTTCAAATATAATAGCAAATATGTTTAAATTTACTGAAATGAAATTTTTTGAAGCTAATGAGTCTGAAAAAGAAACACCAAAAGTATCATTTGATGAAAAATAGACTTACATTTGTAAGTCTTTTTTAAAGGAGTTATATGAAAAAAATATTATTTATAATAATGATGTTTTTATTGATTAATAATGTATATGCAATAGATTATACTATTGATGGTTTTTACGTGGATGCAACTGTTAAAGAGAATGGAGATTTATTAGTAAAAGAAGTTATAGTACAAAATGGCTCTTTTAATGGATATTATAGAAGAATTACTCCCGACTCAAATAATAGTAAATATGATGCATCATCTATCGAGTTAATAAGAATTTGTGAATCAGAATTAACTGATTTTTCTGCAACAAGTAATTACACAAATTGTTTTAGCAAAGTATCTAGTGGAAGTAACGGGGATTCATTAGTATACGAAGAAAATCCATATTTAAACGGTGTTGAATATAAAATGTATAATTATTCAAATTATGAAACTAAATCATATTATATAGAATATATTTTAAAAGATGTTGCAATAAAATATAATGATATAGGTGAATTAAGATGGAATTTTATAGGAAATATGTTTACTGATGATTTAAAAGATGTTTTAATAAAAGTTAACTTAGAAAAAGAATCTGAATTATTAAGAGTTTGGAGTCACGGCCCACTTTATGGGACTACTGAAATATTAGATAAAAAAAGTGTTAAGTATTTTGCAACTGATTTAGAAAAAGAAGAATATGTAGATGTAAGAGTCGTATTTGATAAAGAAATTTTGTCTGTTGTAAAAAAGAATTATTCAGAAAATGTCTTAGATTCTATTATAGCAGAAGAAACAATATTAGCAGATGAAGCAAATGAAGAAAGAGAAGAAGCTAAGGAACTAATAAAGCAATGGGAAAAAGAACAAAAAGAATTAGAAAAAAGAAATAGTAATACTTTTAAGTTTGTTCTTTTACCATGGTTATTTGGACTATTTGGATTGTTAGGATTTAATTATTATAAAAATGATAAAGAACTAGATCCTGAATTCAAACAAAAATATTTTAGAGATTTTCCTGATGATTTATCACCCGAGGCAGTTCAATTACTAGTTAATAGAAAAGTAGATTCATTAGGATTATCTTCTTCATTATTAAATATAATAAGAAAGAAAGCTTTAACTACTCAAGAAATTATGACTACGGAAGGTTTAATTATTAAAAAAGATGTAAAGGATTATAAGTTAATAGTTAATGATGCTAATTTAAAAGAACCTTTATCTGATGATGAACTATTTATTAGAACTTGGTTTCTAAGTACTTATGGAGATGGAAATTCTTTTGATGTTTCAAGTTTAACTAAAAAACTAAAAAAAGAATCTGAAGCTCAAGCTTTTATGTCAAAGTTTAATGAATGGAAAACTCAAGTAAAAGCAAAGTTTGATAGTAAAGATTATTATGAAAATATTACGAGTAAAAAAGTATTGTTAGTTTTATATGCATTAATACCTTTACTACTTATATTTATATTAGGACCAGCGTTTCTGTCTTTAGCAATTGTTTCAATTCCGGTTATAGCGTATGCAGTATCATTTTCAAAAAGAACAAAAACAGGGAATGAAAAGTATCATATGTGGATGGCACTTAAGAACTTCATGAATGATTTTGGAAGATTTCAAGAAAAAGAGTTGCCAGAAATAATCTTATGGGAAAAGTACTTAGTATATGCGAATGTATTTGGAATTGCAGATAAACTAAGGAAACAAATGGAAATAAAAATTAAAGATGTTAATACATCATATTACAACACCAATAGAAATATGTTGGATTATATATTGTTAAATAATATGATCAATAATAGTATTGGTTCTACCGTTGCAAAAGCATATTCAACTGCTCAATCAACCATTGCTAGAACAGCATCATCTAGATCTTCATCAGGTGGAGGATTTGGAGGAGGATTTTCTGGTGGGGGAAGCTTCGGAGGCGGCGGAGGTATGAGTGGAGGAAGATTCTAAGAATTAAGCAATTAATTCTTTTTTTATGCTATAATATTCTTATAATAGAGGTGAACTAATGAATAAAAAAGGATTTACATTAATAGAGTTACTAGCAGTAATAGTAGTATTATCTATAATATTAGTTATTGCGGTACCAAGAGTACTTAATGTAATAGAAGAAGCAGATAAGGAAGCATTTAGAATAACTGGTGAACAATTAGTAAAATCTGCAATAGACAGATTAGAGATGAATTCAATGTATCCTCAAGATGATAAGACATATGTAATAACAGATGGAGCCTTTGTGGGTGAATCAATACCAATGAGTGGGAAATTACCTGATAATGGAGTAATAAATATAACTTCAAACGGATTAGTATCTATTGCGGTGTATGATGATACTTGGTGTGCAAAAAAACGTGATAATGAAGATAATATAACAGTAAGTAAGGATCCAAATTGTGTTCTTTACATACCCGAGGTTGTTCCTGATACTTGTTTTACAAGAACTATAAATGCGGGTCAAGTAACAATTACTGATTTTGACGATTCGTGTTCTAATAATGTAATAATACCCAGTACATTAGATGGTTTACCGGTAAGTATTATAGGGAGTATGGCGTTTAACAATAAACAATTAACAAGCATATCAATACCAGATAGCGTAACTACCCTAGAATATGCTGCATTTAATCAAAATCTTCTTAGAAATGTAACAATTCCAAATAGTATAGTAAATTTAGGAACTTGGACATTTTCTAATAATCTTCTTACAAATGTAACAATACCAAGTAGTGTAACAACTATAGGGGAAGTAGTATTTGCTTATAATCAACTAACAAGTGTAACAATTCCAAATGGTATAACAAGTATAGGATATTATGCATTTCATGATAATCAACTAACAAGTGTAACGCTTCCAAATAGTTTAACAACGATAGGAACTTGGGCGTTTGCTACAAATAATTTAACAAATATAACAATTCCAAATAGTGTAACAACATTAGGAGATGTTGCATTTGCATATAATCAACTAACAAGTGTAACAATTCCAAATGGAGTAACTAGATTAGAAGCATCAACATTTTATGATAATCAACTAACAAGTGTAACAATGCCTGTAAATGTATCAATTCAAACAAGTTCAATATCACAATCTTTTTATGATACATATAATCC
>LSQX01326694.1_pt2 | contig 22674 bp, 17 predicted proteins | sample 654561 | NCBI WGS metagenome assembly LSQX01 (sample SAMN04489861, study PRJNA283612) | anaerobic digester metagenome | isolation source: 4 biogas reactors fed with cattle manure at either 37C or 55C with and... | place: Denmark: Kongens Lyngby | collected 2014
TTTTAATCGCAACAATGTACTAGCCGGGATCCTACTTCGCCAAGGCTACGTAGGACAGGCAGCGTCGCCCCACCTGTGCTGGCGCGCCTATTCCGGAGCGTCCCCGGCACCCGACGAGTTTAAGAGAGGGTTTAAGTGTGTGCTTCGCACTTACACTTTGTCCCCGCACTTTGTCTCCACGCTTGCTCGGCTACGCTTCGCCGCCACACTTCGTCCCTACGCTTTGTCGAAAGCGAAAGACAGGGCGGCTGATGGTGTCTCAGACTAGTGGAGCCACTGTCCTGCAGGGCAGTGGCAGTAGGCAGGGGCAGTAGGCGGGGACGGTTATTGCGACCACCAAGTGGATCGCAATTGAGAGGGTAAAAGCTAGGCGCTGCCCTTTCGCCACTCAGTGGCGTGCAATCTGGAGGGTAAAAGCCCGGCGCTGCCCTTTCGCCGCGCAGAAGCGAGGGGCGGGCAGTGTGGGGCAGGCATTCCTGCCTGCCCGCGTAGCCCCGTGCGGACAGGAATGTCTGCACCACATTGAGCGGCGACCAAGTGTGCCTTGCGCCTCTCCTGGTGCTTGCCGATTGTCGGCTTCACCGCATCAGCCTGTCTATCTGCGCGCCGCAGGAGTCGACCGTCTCGCCCTCGAAGTAGAGGCGGTGCCAGATTTCGAGGTTGAGCAGGATCCAGAGGCGGAAGTTATGGTCGGCCTTGCCGTCCTGGTGCTCGTCCACCAGCCGCCGCACGTAGGCGCCGTCGAAGGTGCCGTTGGCGACGAAGCGCGAGTCGCGCAGCAGCAGGTTGCGGGTGAAGGTCTTGAGGTCGGTGCGCAGCCAGATGGCGATCGGGAAGCCGAAGCCCTGCTTGGGACGCTCGATAAGCTCGCGCGGCAGGTGGCGCGCGGCGACGCGGCGCAGCACGTGCTTGAGCGAGCGGCCCTTGAGCTTGTAGCGCCCCGGCAGCGAGGCGGCGAACTCGGTGACCATGTGGTCGATCAGCGGCGGGCGCGCATCGAGCGAGTGGGCCATCGCCATGCGGTCGGAGATTGCCAGCAGATGATCCGGCATGCGCGTCATCAGGTCGGTATTCAGCATGCGGTCGACCATCTCGCCGGCCCGGTTGCTGTTGAAGTGGCACAGGATCTTGGCGACGGAGTCGGGGTCTTCCAGCGCGGCGCGCGCGGCCGGAGTGAAGAGGTTCTGCTTGTGCTCGTCGGTGAAGCGCAGGAAGCTCATGCTCTCGGCATAGCGCCTGCCGGCGTCGTGGAACGACATGGCGTGGAGCCATTTGAGCTTGGCGGCGGCGCTCTTGTAGCCGAACGACTCGGGCACGAGGCTGATCAGGCGTCCGAATACCTGGCGGCGCAGCCAGGCGGGGAGCCAGGCGTAATAGTCAACCAGCCGCTGGCCGGCAAAGCGGTCGTAGCCGGCGAAGTTCTCGTCGCCCCCGTCGCCGCTGAGCACCACCTTGACCTCGCGGGCGGCCTCGCGCGAGACCAGATAGACACCGACGCCGAAGGGGTCGGAGGGCTCGTCCAGATGGTGGATCATGCGCGGCATCAGGCGCACGAGGTCGGCCTCGACCACCTTCTCGCGCCCGAGCAGGCCGTATTGCTGCGAGACCATGCGCGCATAGGGCAGCTCGTTGATCTTCTGCTCCTTGACGCCGATCGAGAAGGTGGGGAAGGGGGCGTCGGCGGCCTTGGCCATCAGCGCCGTCACCACGCTCGAGTCGATGCCGCCGCTCAGGAAGGAGCCGACGGGCACGTCGCTCTGCATGTGGAGCTTGACGGTTTGCGCGAGGAGCTTGTCGAGCTGCTCGACGGCCTCGTCCTCGCTGCATGCCAGCTTGCGGGTGAAGTCGAGATCCCAGTAGCGTTCCGACTGGAGTGTGCCGTCGCCCCGGCGCAGCAGCCAGGTGGCGGCGGGGAGCTTGCAGACGCCCTTGAAGAAGGTGTAGCGGTCGGGCAGGAAGCGCAGCGACATGTAGTGCCAGAGGGCGTCAATGTCCGCCTCGCGCTTGACGAGATCCGTTGCCAGCAGGCACTTGACCTCGGAGGCGAAGGCGAAGCCTGCGGGCTCGTCGACGTAGAAGAGCGGCTTCTGGCCCATCTGGTCGCGGACGAGGAAGAGGCTGCGGTCGTCGCGGTTCCAGATGGCGAAGGCAAAGGCGCCGCGCAGGCGTCTGACACAGTGTACCCCCTCCTCCTCGTAGAGGTGGAGGATAACCTCGGTACCGCTAGTGCTCCTGAACTGGTGGCCGCGGCTCTCCAGTTCCCGGCGCAGGCCTTGGCTGTTGTAGATCACGCCGTCGCAAACCATCTGCAGGTTGCCGGCCTCGTTGACGAGCGGCTGGCCGCCGATGGCGAGCTCGAAGACGCCGAGCCTGCGCTGTCCCAGCGAGATGTGCTCGTCGGTGTAGTAGCCCTCATGGTCGGGGCCGCGGTGCGTGATCAGCGCGGTCATGGCGCGGACGGTGTCCGCGTGGCCGGGCTTGAGGATGCCTGCTATGCCGCACATGGTGGGCCTCTTATGGTTCGCTTCTTACAGATAGCCGTTGTCGCGGTACCATTCGTAGGTACGGCGCAGTCCCTCGTCGAGCCCCACCCTGGGTTCGTAGCCCAGCTCCTCGCGGGCGCGGGTGATGTCGAAGGCGCGGTTCTGGCGGTACCAGTCGACGCGCCGCGGGAAGATCGGCGGGGTGATCTTGAAGGGCTTGCAGAGCTTCTCGCAGACATGGCCCGCGACGATCACGGGCCAGATGGGGAAGTGCCTGATCTTGACGTCGATGCCCATGGCCTTGCCCGTGCGTCGCACGAGATCCTCGATCGACACATACTCGGCATCGGCGGCCAGGTAGGTGCGTCCGTTGCCCTTCGCCGGATCCATGGCGAGGATGAACATGTCGATCAGGTTGTCGATATAGACGGGGTGGTAGAGCGTCTTGCCGCTGCCGAACATCGGGAAATAGCCGCGCGCGACGCGCTTGAAGATCATCAGGAAACGCTCGGGGTCGCCCGGTCCGTAGATCGCCGAGGGGCGGACGATAGTGGCCTTAAGGCCCTTGCGGACGAACTCCATCGTGACGGGCTCGGCCTCGTACTTGGTCTGCTGGTAGTAGTCGGCCGGGGCGATGTTGTTGTCCTCGTTGGTCGGCGGGTTCCTGACGTTGCCGTGGACGCCGCAGGTGCTGCAGTAGATGAACTTGCCGACCCCGGCGGCCATTGCCTCCTCGAGGCAGATGCGCGTGCCGCCGACGTTGACATCCCAGTAGTGCTGTTCGGGGACGTTCATCTCGCGGAAGGCGGCGGCGATGTGCTGGACGACGTCGCAGCCCCTCATGCAGCGGCGTACGCATTCGCGGTCGGTTACCGTGCCGATGACCACCTCGGCGCCCCAGGTGCGCAGCTCCTCGGTCTTCAGGCCTTCCTTGTAGTCCATGGCGACAACCTGGTGCCCCATGTCAAGCAGGCGCCTGACAAGCGCCTTGCCGGTGAATCCTGTGCCGCCCGTCACTAGAATCTTCATGAAACGTGCCTCTGTCGACTGCTTCTCAAAACCCGCTGCGGCGCCTCTGGCCCGCAGTTCCATTAAAGAGCTAGTTTAGCACCTTGCGGGGCGTGACGCGAGTATGATTTGTGACTTGTTAAAATGCCCGTCTCCATGCTACACTTCCCTTTTTGTGTTTCTACAAGGACAAAACCTGAGCATGAGCGTGATTCTTGGTTTGCCCAAGGGCAGTCTGCAGGACGCCACCTTCAACATGATGCGCAAGGCCGGCTTTAACCTATCGGTCGGTTCGCGCAGCTATATGCCTACGTGCGATGATCCCGGCCTACAGTGCCGTCTCATCCGCGCGCAGGAGATCAGTCGCTATGTGGAGCTTGGCCTCCTTGATGCCGGCATCACAGGCTACGACTGGATCTACGAGAACAACTCCGACGTGGTCGAGGTTGCCGAGCTGCTATATGCCAAGCAGGGGCTGCGCCCCGTGCGCTGGGTCCTCGCGGTGCCGAACGACTCCCCGATCCAGTCGGTCAGGGAACTGGAAGGCAAGCGCATCGCGACCGAGGCGGTTGGCATGACGCGCCGCTATCTGGAGCAGAACGGCGTCACGGCGGAAGTCGAGTTCTCGTGGGGCGCGACGGAAGTCAAGACCCCCGACCTGGTCGACGCCATCGTCGAGCTGACCGAGACCGGCTCATCGCTGCGGGCCAACAATCTGCGCATCGTAGATACCGTGCTGACCTCGACGACGCGCCTGATCTGCAGCCACAAGGCCTGGGCGGATCCGGAGAAGCGCTCCAAGCTCGAGCACCTCGCCATGCTGCTGAGCGGTGTTCTGGAGGCCGAGACGCGCGTGCTGCTCAAGATGAACGTCTCGGGCGCCAATCTCGCTGCCGTGGTCGCCCTGCTGCCGGCGCTGCACGCGCCGACGGTCAGCTCGCTCAATGGCGACGGCTGGCATGCGGTCGAGACGGTGGTCGAGGAGAACCTGGTGCGCGAACTGATCCCCGCACTGCGCGAGGCGGGTGCCCAGGGCATCATCGAACTGCCGATCAACAAGATCATTCTCTAGCACCTGCACGGGCAGGTGCTACCGGACAACAACCATCTAGGGAGAACAAAGTGGGTTCCATCAAGAAGAAACGCCGCGCCAAGATGTCGAAGCACAAGCACGACAAGCGCCTGAAGGCGAATCGCCACAAGAATTGACGCGCCGGGGGTCGGCCATGCACTTACTCGGACTCGCCGCGGGCGCGCTATTGCTGCTGCTCGGCGCCGGGTGCGGAACGTTTCCGGCCACCCCCGCGCCGCATGCCCCCCCTTTGCCGCGCGCCGATGCCGAGTTCTCTCAATCCCTCGCACATTTCGCGCACGGCCTGATTCTGGATGCCGAGTTGGGGCCGGACGGCAGCGCCGCGGCCCTCAATGCCTTCCGGCAGGCCGCGGCTCTCGATGCCACCAATACCCTGCTGACCCAGGTGCTCGCCGGGCGTCTCTGGCTTCAGGGGGAGCATGAGGCGGCGATCGAGGAAATCCGGCAGCAGCTTCGACGGCACGACTCCGCCGCCAACCACGCGATACTGGCCAGTCTGGCTGAAGCCGCAGGCAAGCATGCCCTAGCCGCCGAGCACTTCGGCAAGGCGGCTGAGCGCCAGCCGGATGACAGCCGCGAGTTCCGCGTCATGCAGGCACGCTCCTTCATCCGTGCCGGTGATGACCGTCGGGCCCTGCGGATAATGCGCCGGCTGGCAAAGCCCGGGCGGCGCAAGCCCGGCGACTTCGACCTGCCCCTGGTCTGGGGCTGCCATTTGCGGCGGGCGGAGCCTGCCGGCGTGCGCGCCCGTCCCTATTTGGAACTGGCGCTCGAATGCGCCACCAACGGTATGCAACGTGCACTGGCCCACGAGGCGCTCGCCACAGTGGCGATCCTGGGCGGCGACACCAACGGCGCACGCCGCGCAGTGCTGCAGGCCGTCCGCGCGCTGCCGGGCGACATGGGACGCATTGCCAAGTTCACGCGCTTCGAGCTGGGCGTGATGGGACCCGGGGTCACCAACTCCTGGCTGCGTGCCGCCGCGGCACGCCGTCCGGAACCGGCACCCCTGCTGGCTCTTGCGCATGTGGCCGCGGCGCACCGTGACTACTCGAACGCCTGCCACTACGTGGCGCAGGGGCGCCGCGCGCTCGAGCGCGACGGCGCAGTTCCGCTGGCGGAGGGCTTCTACACCCTGTACGCCCACTTTCTCGACGAGGCCGGACGCGGGCCCGAGGCCGAGCAACTGCTGCTCGAGGCGCTGGAAGTCCATCCCGACTCGGCCCTGCTCCAGAACCATCTGGCCTACTTCTGGGCCGTCGCCAACCGCAGGCTGAAGGAGGCCGAGCGCCTCGCCGACCGGGCACTGGAGCAACAGCCGGAAAATGGCGCCTTTCTCGACACGCGCGGCTGGATCTACTACCGGCAGGCGCGCTACGACGAGGCGCTGAAGCAACTGGCGCTCGCCGTGCGCCGCGAGCGCAACGACCCCACGATACTCGACCACATGGGCGACGTCTATCTGGCGCTGGGACGTCTTAAGGAGGCGCTCTTCTGCTGGCGGCGCAGCCTGCGGTTTGATCCCGAAAACGCCGTCGTCGCCGAGAAGCTGCGGCAGCACGCCGCCGCCAAGGAGGAGGCGGCGGAATGAGTCTGCCTGCCATCCACCAGTACGTGGCCGGTTTCCGCCAGGGCGACGCCATCAGCAACGCGGCATCTGTCATGCGGCGCCACTTCCGTGCCTGGGGGCACACCTCGGATATCGTCTGCGAGGCGCGGCGCACAGCCCCGCAGGTGCGCCACGAGATCCGCGACTTGGCCGAGGTCGCCGCCGTCACGCGCCCCGACGACATCGCCATCCTCCACCTTTCCATCGGCACGCCGGTCAACCAGGCCTTCGCCGCCCTGCCGTGCCGCAAGGCCATCCTCTACCACAACATCACGCCGTCGCACTACTTCCGCTTCTGCAACCCCACACTGGCTGGCGAGTTGCAGGCCGGAAGAGAGCAGGCCGCCGCCCTGGCCGGCGTGGCCGGGGTGGCCCTTGCTGACAGCGCCTACAACGCCGCCGAACTCCGCGAAATGGGCTACCGCGACGTGCGCGTGCTGCCGCTGACGATCGATATCGAAGCCTACTCGCCGCGCCAGGCCGAGCCGGCCATGCGCCGGCGGCTGGATGACGGTACATTCAACGTGCTCTTTGTGGGGCGCTGCGTGCCCAACAAGCGGATCGAGGATCTGCTGACCACGATGCACTACCTGCAGCGCCACGTGGAGCCCTCCGCGCGCCTGGTGCATGTAGGCTCGCACCACGGTGCCGAGGCCTACTACAGCCTGCTCGTGGCCCGCGCCCGCGCGCTGGGGCTGCGCGACATCCGCTTCCTCGGCACGGTGACCCAGCCGCAGCTCAACGCCTGCTACGCCACAGCCCACGCCTTCCTCTGCCTCAGCGAGCATGAGGGCTTCTGCGCCCCGCTGATCGAGGCCATGCTGCACGATGTGCCCGTCCTGGCCCGCCGCGCCGCGGCCGTGCCCGAGACGCTGGCCGGCGCCGGCGTGCTCCTCGATGAACCCGATTTCCCGCTGATCGCCGAGACGCTCGGCCGCGTGCTGCACGAGCCCGGGCTGCGCCAGGGCATCATCGCGCGCCAGCGGCGACGCCTCGACGCCTTCCGCACGCGCGACCTCGATGCCGAACTGCGCGCGGCACTAGCCCCCCTGCTGCCTGGATAACCGACAGCATGAACGACGATCTGCACACCACGGACATCTCCTCGGGCGCCCTGCGCCGCGGGCTGCGCATCAGTGTCACATCCAGTGCCCTGGGGCTGGTCTATTTCGCCGTCATCCTCAACATGCCGTTCGTGATGCTGCTTGAGGCGCTGGGCGCGTCGGGTTTTCTGATCGGCCTTTACGGAACGCTTCGCCAGCTTGCCCTGCTGATGCAGATTCCCGGCTCGCTGCTGATGGAGTCACTCGATCGGCGCAAACCCACCTGGGCCACGCTGGGGGTCATCCACCGGCTGCTGCTGCTGATACCGGCATGGCTGGCATGGCGCCACGGCGCCGCGAGCTTTGGCGCGGACTTGTGGCGCTCGAGGCGGCTGTCGAGGCCGGCACACTCGACAAGGCGGCCTCCATCGCCTTCAGCCTGGCCGAAACGCTGGCACGCTCGCATTATGGCATTGAGCGGCAGGATTCGACCTCCAGATTCCTCTCCGCGCTTTGACGGCGCGATCCGCGCTTCGCGGCGGGCGTCTGGTATCTGGCGGTACTGGATGGCGCCTTCACACGCTACGATGCCAGCGGCTCGCTCGCGCCCGCGCATGAACTGCTGGAACTCCAGCTCGCGGTGCATGTGGTTGCCTCCTGGATCCGCTGGATGAAGAGAAGCGGCGGCGTGCGTCACGGTACCGGAACACCACTCTTGCAGGCACCGGCCTGGCTCGACGCCGAACAGGCGGAAAAGGCGAAACAGGTGTGAAACTGCCACGCCAGATCATCTGGGACTGGAACGGCACGCTGCTCGACGACGCCCAGGCCAGTATTAACGCTCTCAACAGCCTGCTGCGCGAACGCCGCCTGCCGCTCCTCGACCGCAAGCGCTACCGCGCCGACTTCGGTTTTCCGGTGCGGGCCTTCTATGGCGCGATTGGCATCACGGTGGATGACCAGGCCTGGGACGAGCTGGCCATTCTCTTCCACGAGCGTTACCGCCGCGAACCGGCACAGGTCTCCTCCGAGGCGCGCGCGCTGCTCGGCTGGCTACAGGCGCGCAACGTGCCGCAGGCGATCCTCTCAGCCTGCGAGCAACGGCTGCTTGATACGCAGGTGGCGGAACAGGGACTCGCCGGCACCTTCGTGGCGGTACAGGGCACCGACAATTTCGATGGACGTTCCAAGATTGAGGTGGGACGTCAGTTGCTAAGGCGCCTCGCCGTGCCCGGAGTGTCTCTGCTGATCGGCGACACGCTGCACGATGCCGAGGTGGCCGATGCGCTGGGGTGCGATTGTGTGCTGGTTGCCTGCGGCCACCAGAACCGCGAGCGCCTCGCCACCGCCGGCTGCCCCGTCTTCGACTCGCTGGCCGAGGTGCAGGCGGCCTTCGCCGCCGCCCTTGCGGGGCGGCGGCAGTAGCAGTAGGCAGTGACAGTAGGCAGTGGCAGTAGGCAGTGGCCGCCGCCATGGCGGCGGGGGCGGCATGCGTGCCGCCCGTACAGGGCTGCCTGCCACGCGCCTTGTCTCCACACCTTGTCTTACTCCACCCGCTTACTCCCAGTTTCGTCTTCTCTTTCGCGTCTCCTCTTGGCGCTATTGGCACCTTGGCGGTTCAATCTCTTTTGGGGACGGGGACGATCCATCTGCATTCAGCCCGCTCTTCATGCGCACCCCTTGTCGCCAACCGCTTACGCTTCCAGCTTGCATCCAGATAGCATATACCACATAATCAAGTCGATTGAGTGGCTTGTTATATGAGGCCGCTGATTTTTGGAAGGATGGCCGTTGTATGAACAGTATGAATTGCCCGCGTGCCTGGCTGGCGGCAATGCCGTTGCTGCTGATGACCGCCGCAGTCCGGCCGGGACTGGCGACATGCTCTGGCTTTCGGCGACCAACACGCTTCCGGCGGAGTTTTTCCGCGCCAGGGTGAGACTGGCGGAATAACGCACCACGCTAAAAACGCACCACTCTGAATCAGAAAGGTGAAGGCATTGAAATTCAAAACCATGATTGCGGCGATCTGCGCTGGTCTGGCGCTGTCGCTCCCCGCCCAGGTGGAAGTGCCGACGGCGGAGCAGATGAGCGGCTGGCTCGACGGCTACAAGGCCTTGTGCGCGGCGACACCTACCGAGCCATGAACTTCGTCTATGGCCACGGCGGCGGCGTGATCGACACGCTGGCCTGGGAGGGCTTCCGCGAGGGCATGGACGATATCCGCTACGCGACGCTGCTCCAGCAGCTCGCGCATCCGCTCGTGAGGGCAGCGGACTTCAAGGCGCGCTATGCCGCCAAGAAGGCGCTCCAACTGCTCGCGGACATGAACACGGACTCCTTCGATCTGACGGCGGCGCGCCTTGAGATGATCAGCCATATCGTCGCGCTGCAGGCGTTCAGCAAATAAATAGAGAGGCCTCATCATGAAAAAGTCTTATCCAACCTATTCCCTCCTGCTCGCCGCTGTCTTGGCGGCTGTCACGCTACGGGCCGCCCCCCCCGCCGCCACAGAAGCTGCCGCTGCGCCGAAGGCTGCTGCCGCGCCCAAGGCTGAAGTTGTACCCGAGGCTGAAACCGCACCCAAGCCCGCCGCCGAGCCGAAGCCGATGACCGAGGCCCAGAAACGCGCCGAGGCTCGAAGGAGGGCCGAACAGGAGCGGCTCCGCCTTGCCGCGGAGAGGCGCAAGGCCCAGGCGGAGTCCCGTGAGCGTGACATCCAATTCATTCAGGTCATCGCGCTCGGCGGGGTGGGGCGCAAGGCGGATGCCGCAAGGCTGGCGGCGGAGTATGCCGCGAACGAGAAGCTGGAACCGGTCGATCAGACGCGTTTCAAGTTCTACGAGGCCATCCTTTCCGGCAAGCCCACGGACGGCATCCTGCCGGCGGCCGGGCTCGCCCGCAAGGAGGAGGCCTCGGTCATCCGCAGCGCGGCGCGCCAATGCCTTTCCGTCTGGAACATGACGGAACTGGCGGAGAAGTACGCGGCCGAACATGCCCGCTATTATGCCGGAAAGCCCGAACGCCGTATCGAGGTGCCCTATTTCGACAAGCCGGTGGACAACATCACCGCATGGCGCGCGGTCTATCCGCAACTGGACAGGCAGTACTGCGACATCCGCTACAAGGGCTCGATGGATTTTCTGGAGACCGACGTCGCCACCGGCGACCGCGGCAACGTGCAGATCGACAAGGATGCCCGGGTGGTCAGCAACCGGCTGGAGGTGACCACGTTGTGCGATATCCACGGCGTGCATGTCTTCCTGCGTGCCGAGAACAGGAATGCGCGTGCCGTCAGGCACGGCTTCGCGCGCGGCATCAGCACGGAGATCTACTTCGCGCCCGGCGAGAACCAGCCCTACACCTGTTTCGGCTCCTCGCGCAGCGGCATCACGTTTATCTTCCCCACCACGTACAACAACAAGAATGCGCAGCGCCTGGACAAGAACCGGCCGGCCACCTCCTTCCGCTCCGAGGTCGAGTTCACCGACGACGACTATGTGCTGCACCTCTTTTTCGGGTGGGATCCCTTCTACAACAAGCTCCCGGTCAACGGCACCGACTGGCGCTTTGAATGTATCGCCTGGACGCCCTACGGCGGTTTCTCCTGGGGCGGCAGCCAGGGCATCCACTCCGCCTCGGCCTGGGGCAATCTGCACTTCACACTTACACCGCGGCAGTTGAGCGAGATCCGCAAGGAGATCATCTTCAGGACCTACCGCGGGTACAAGAATGTTCCGCGTGATCCGGGCGTCTCGGAAAACCTCTTCCAGTGCTGGAGGGATCCCGAGATCGGCGATCCCGCTTTCCATGCCGCATGCCTGGAGCCGCTGGAGAAGGAGCTGGATGCCTATGCCGCGCTCGTCAAGTTCGACATGGACGAGGCGACGGTCGCCAGGGTCTATTCCGAGGCGCTGCCGCGCTGGAAGGGCCTGGCGCACGAGGTCGATGCGCTCCGCCGCCAATACCTGACCGAAAGGATTTCAGCTACTGGGCAGTAGATTGTTTGATTCCCTGCTTGCCATTCCGGCATGAAATTCGCTATAAGACTAGGGGAAGGGCGCATTCATGCGCCGATATGGAGTCCGCATGTACCACAATCCCGAGATTTCGGCCTTCATGGATCGCTATCCCAGCGAGGGCCTGACCTTTGATGACGTAACACTGGTGACGCAGTATGCCGATTTTCTACCGGCCGAGACCAGCATCTCGACGCGTCTGACCTCCCGCATTACGCTCAACACGCCGTTCGTCAGCGCGGCCATGGATACCGTCACGGAATCGAACATGGCCATCGCCATGGCGATGCTCGGCGGCATCGGCGTGATCCACAAGAACCTGAAGGCGGCCGACCAGGTGCGCCAGGTGCGCCAGGTCAAGAACCACCTCAACGGCCTGATCCAGAGCCCCGTCTGCTTCCGCGCCACCGACACCATCGCCCACATCCAGGAGGTGCGGCACGTGCAGGGGCTGCGCTTCGGCGGCTTCCCGATCCTTGATGACCACGACCGCCTCGTCGGCATCCTGACGAGCTCCGACGCCCGCTACGCCAGCGGACCCCAGGCGCGCGCCAGCGAGGTGATGACCACGGCCGCGGTCACCGCGCCTCCCGGCACCTCGCTCGAGGACGCCTACCGCCTGATGATGCGCAACAAGATCGGCAAGCTGCCGCTGATTGACGGCCAGGGGCACCTCGTGGGTCTCTACAGCTTTACCGACGTCAAGAACCTCGTCGAGAACAAGCAGCCGCTCTACAGCCGCGACGCCCACCACCGGCTGCGCGTTGCCGCCGCTGTCGGCGCTGGCGACCACGAGCGCGCCGAGATGCTGGCGGAGCAGGGACTCGACGTCTTCGTCGTGGACAGCGCCCACGGCCATTCGCGCGGCATCATCGAGATGGTGCGCTGGCTGGTGGAGCATTTTCCCGAGATCGACGTCATTGCCGGCAATGTCGCCACCGGGGAGGGGGCCGTCGCCCTGCGCGACGTGGGGGCGCATGCCATCAAGGTCGGCATCGGCCCCGGCTCGATCTGCACCACGCGCGTGGTCTGCGGAGTCGGCATTCCCCAGATCACCGCGATCTACCAGGCCGCACGGGCGCTCGGGGGATCGATACCGGTGGTGGCCGACGGCGGCGTGCGCCATTCGGGCGATGTGCCCAAGGCCATCACCGCCGGTGCCGACACCGTGATGCTCGGCTCGCTGCTGGCAGGCACCGAGGAGAGCCCCGGCGAGAAGATCATCCACGAGGGGCGCCACTATGTGGTCTATCGCGGCATGGGCAGCCTGGCCGCGATGCAGCAGGGCGCCGGCAGCCGCGACCGCTACGGCCAGTCCGCCGCGCCGATTGAGGATCTCGTACCGGAGGGTATCGAGGGCATCGTGCCGCTGGCGGGTCCGGTGCGCAAGCTGATGACCCAGTTCGCCGGCGGCCTGCGCTCGGCGCTGGGCTACTGCGGCTGCCGCACCATCGCCGAGCTGCAGCGGCGCGGCCGGTTCTACCGCGTCACTAACGCCGGCGTGCGCGAGGCGCACCCGCACGACGTCAAGATCATCAAGGAAGCCCCCAACTACCGCAGCTAGCCGGAGATCCCACAACCATGACCGATCCCAACTGCATCTTCTGCAAGATCATCACCCGCCAGTCGCCGAGCCAGATCCTTCTGGAGGACGCCTACGCGCTCTCGTTTCTGGATATCGCCCCGTTCGAGAAGGGGCATGCGCTGGTCATTCCCAAGTACCATGCCGATCGTCTGACCGACCTGCCGATCGAATGGCTGCAGCGCATGATGCCGCTGGTGCAGGAGACGGCGCGCCTGCTGGTGCGCGGTCTCCCGTGCGACGGCTTCAACCTGTTGCAATCCAACGGGCGCTGCGCCACGCAGGTGGTACCGCACGTACACTTCCACATCATCCCGCGCTGGGAAGGGCGGGAAATCTCCTGGAAACCCGGCGCCTATGACTCGCCGGAGGAGATGGCGGCGCTGGCGGAACGCCTGCGCGCCTGCGTTTGATTGAGGCTAACTCCACCATGACTGTTTCTCTTCCTCCCGCAGGTCTGCCTCTTCCGGGGGCTTCACGCGTCAAGCACCGCTGGCGCTTCTTCCAGGCAGGCGGCCTGCGCCAGGTGCGACTGCACCGCGGCGAGGATATCGCTGCGCTGGCCGAACTGCCCCAGGAACTCTGGACGATCCTGGTGTGCCCGGTACAGGGTGTGCGCTTCGATGCGCGCACGCTGGCGCTGCTCGATGCCAACCAGGACGGACGCATCCGGCTCCCCGAGCTGCTGGCCGGTGTGAAGTGGGCCTGCGACCGCCTGCGCGATCCGGCCTCGCTGCTGGACGACTCGCCCAGACTGCCGCTTGCGGCCTTCGCCGCGAGTGGCGAGGGGCACGCCCTGCAGGAACTGGCGCGCCGTATCCTCGCCGACATCGGGCAGCCCGGGGCGGATGCCATTTCGCTGGATGACTTGGGCAAGCGCCAGGCGCTGCTGGCCAAGACGCCCTTCAACGGCGACGGCATCATCACCCCGGAGGCCGCAGCCGATGCGCCGGAGGTGAAGCAGCTCATCGGCGAGATACTCGCCGCATGTGGCGGTACCGATGATCTTTGCGGCGCGTCCGGCATCGGCCGGGAACAGCTCGACCGTTTCTATAACGAGGCCCGTGCCCACATCGCGTGGATCGAGCAGGGCGGGCAGCCCGGCGTGCAGCCGCTGGGCGCGGCGACGGCAGCAGCCAGCGCGGCCATCCAGGCCGTGCGCGCCAAGATAGACGACTACTTCACGCGCTGCCGCCTGACGGCCTACGACCCGTGCGCCGCCGCGCCGCTCAACCAGGGCGAGGCGGTCTACGGTACCATCGCGCCGCTCGATCTGCAAACCGGGAGCGAGGAGATCGCCTCCCTGCCGCTGGCACAGGCCGATGCGGGGCGTCCGCTGCCCCTGCGTGCCGGAGTCAACCCCGCCTGGGCCGCCGCCCTGGCGCATTTTGCCGAGGCGGCGCTGGAGCCGCTGCTGGGCGTCACGACCGGGGAGCTGACCGAGGCGCACTGGCGTCAGGTGCTGGAGAAGATCGCCCCCTACGAGGCGTGGATGGCTGCCAAGGCCGGCGCGGCCGTGGAAGGCCTCGGCGCGGCGCGCCTGCAGGAGATCCTGGCCGGTGACGGCCATGCGCGCATCGCGGCGCTGCTGGAGCGCGATCTCTCGTTTGCCTCGGGGGCGGCGCAGATCGCGGATCTCGAGAAGCTGATCCTCTACCACAACCACCTCAACCGCCTGCTGAACAACTTCGTCAACTTCAACGACTTCTACGATCCGGAGCAGACCGCCATCTTCCGTGCCGGGCGGCTCTACATGGACGGGCGGTACTTCGACCTCTGCGTCAACGTCCGTGATGTCGCCAGCCACGCGACGCTCGCCGCCACCAGCAAGATCTTCCTCGTATATTGCGACATCACACGTCCCGACACCAAGGAGAAGCAGTCGATTTGCGTGGTGGTCACGGCGGGCTTTGCCGGTTCGCTCTGGGTGGGCCGCAACGGGCTCTTCTACGACCGCGACGGACGCGACTGGGATGCCGTGATCGTCAAGATCGCCGAGAGTCCCGTAAGCCTCAAGGAGGCCTTCTGGTCGCCCTGGATCAAGATCTCGGCGATGATCGGCGACCAGATCCGCAAGCTGCTGACCTCGCGCCAGGACGCCATGCTCAGCGCCACCGCCAAGCAGCTCGACGCCACCACGGCCACGGTCCAGACGGGCGAGATACCGGTGCTCAAGCCGCCGCCGCGCATGGAGGGTGCCGCGCTGGCCTCGTCGGTGGCGGCCATCGGCATCGCCGTTGGCCTCATCGGCTCCGCCGTGGGCGGCCTGGTCAGTGCAGTCAGCGGCTTGTCGCCCTGGCGGGCACTGCTGGGGGTGGTGGCGATCTTCTTTGCCGTCTCGGGCCCCTCGGTTGTGCTGGCCTGGTTCAAGCTGCGCGGCCGCGACCTGGCTCCGGTGCTCAACGCCTGCGGCTGGGCGGTGAATAGCCGCATCCGCATCACCTTCCGTCTGGGGCATGCCTTCACACGCGCGGCTTATCCGCCGGCTGGCTCGGAGATCGAGCTGGGCGACGCCTACCCCGAGAGCCGCCGCGGCCGCAACTGGCTGCTGATCATCCTGGGCTTGCTCATCGTACTCTATATCTATTGGCGCCTTGACTGGCTGAACCGCTGGCTGCCGGCCTCCTGGGAACACCAGGCGCGTCCGGCGGCGGCATCCGCATCCACAACCAACAACCCCACCGGAGGAGACCATGGCACTAACTAGCATACTGACCCCCTCGACCGTCCGCCACTATCCGCGGCAGCCCCTGCCGACCGAGCCGCTGCGCAAGATCGAGGCGGCGCTCAACGAGCGCTTCAGCTTCCAACTGGCGCTGCGTTCCGACTCCCAGATGGACGTAACGGTCGAGGCCACCGGCCCGGCCGGCTGGCAGGTGCGCGTGCGGCGCGTGGGCTACGTGCCGATGGCCCACCACAACACCCCGATCATGACCGACCCGCTCGACCAGGAGGGGCTCGGCGAGATTCCCGGCTTCGTGCCCGATCCGCTTTTCGACGAGCAGAAGATGCTGCTGGCCCAGGACGAGCTGCATGCCTTCTGGATCAGCGTGCAGCCCGCCGCCAAGGCCGCCCCCGGCAACTACTCCATCGAGGTCACGGCCACCCCCGGCGAGGGCCAGGGCAGGCCGGTGACCAGGAAGCTGCGCGTCAAACTGCACGACGTGGTCATTCCGCCGCGCAAGGACTTCCACGTCTCGCACTGGTTCTACAACGACCAGCTCATCGACTGGTACAAGACCGACCTCTTTGACGAGCGCTACTGGGAGATCGTCAGGCGCTACGTGCAGAACGTCGTCGATCACGGCCAGAACGTGCTCTACGTGCCGGTCTTCACCCCGCCGCTCGATGGCGTCAAGCGCCCCAGCCAGCTCCTGCGCGTCACGCGCAAGGGCAGGGACCGCTACCGCTTCGACTGGCGCGATGTGCGCCGCTACGTCCGCATGGCCCGCGAGCTGGGCATCACGCACTTCGAGTGGTGCCATCTCTTCACCCAGTGGGGCGTGCGCCATGCCATCCGCATCTACGAGGGGCAGGGCGAGGACGAGAAGCTGCTCTGGCCCGCCGATACCGCCGCGACCTCGCCGGTCTACCGCAACTTCCTCGCGCAGTACCTGCCGTCGCTCAAGCGCTTCCTCGACGCCGAGGGCATCCGCGACAACTCCCTCTTCCATATCTCCGACGAGCCGCATGGCGAGGAGATGCTGGCCAACTACAAGGCCGCCCGCGAACTGGTGCGCGAACTGGCGCCGTGGATCACCTGCATGGACGCCATCTCGCAGATCGAGTATGCCAGCGTGATCGACACGCCGATTCCGAGCATCTCGACCGCGCTGCAGTTTGTCGAAAAGGGGATTCCCTGCTGGTGCTACTACTGCTGCGGCCCGCGCGGCAAGTTCCTCAACCACCTGCTCGACTCGCCGCTGGCGGTCATCGCCATGCACGGCCTGCTCTTCTACCGCTGGCCGTTCCTGGGCTTCATGCACTGGGGCTACAACTACTGGTGCGAGTCGCAGAAGCGCAACCTGATCGACCCCTACGTCACCTCCGACGGCAAGCGCTGGCCCGGATGGGCCTTTGGCGACACCTTCCTCGTCTATCCCGGCGCGGAGGGCCCGGTCGACTCGATGCGCTGGGAGCTCTTCAGCGAGAGCCTGCAGGACTATGCGCTGCTGCAGGCGGCCGGCCTGGAGCGCGACGACATGCTGCTCGCACCGCTGGCGGCCTTCGATGACTTCCCCAAGACGCACGAGTGGCGCACGAACCTGAAGGCCAGGCTCTACGCGCGCATCGCGCGCCGCCGGAAGACGAAGGCGGCGGCGAAGACGAAAGCGGCGGCAAAGCCTCGGAAGGCGGCGAAGCCGCGCGCCAGGGGCAAGGGCAAGGCCCGCGCGGCCGCCCGCTAGTGTACCCGTAGCCGGGAGATATATGCCGCGAGCCACCCCCAGAACCGCCGGACGGGGATCCGCGCTGATCCTCGTCCTCTGGGTGCTCGGCATCCTATCGATGCTGGTGGTCTCCTTCGCCTTCGATGCCCATCTCGAAGGCAAGGTGATCTCCTTCGCGCGCAAGCGCCGCAAGGCCGAGGCGCTGGCCTTCTCCGGCATGCAGGTGGCCCGCATGCTCCTCGACAAGCAGCTCAGCGTCAGCGGCAACGAGTCGGAGGAGACCAAGGCCGAAGACCGCTGGTACTCGCACGCCCTGACGCTCAGGCGCGGCGGCTCGATCACGCTTGTCGAGCCGCTGGGCGAGGGCACCATCCGGCTCGATATCGAGCCGGAGCAGGTCTGGCGCAACATCAACAAGCTCAACGAGGAGGACTGGGAGCGCATCTTCCAGGCCATCGGCCTGCCCGAGGACTACTGGCCCGAGCTGATCGACTCCTACTTCGACTGGATCGATCCCGACAGCATCCCGCGCCAGGACGGCGCCGAGAGTTCCGACTACTACGAGACGCTCGACCCGCCCTACCAGGCGCGCAACGCGCCATTCGATACCATCCGCGAGCTTCTACTTGTCAAAGGGTTCAAGGAAGCGATACTCTCAGGCGGCGTCTTGAACCCGGAAGAGCCCAAGGAGCGCCAGATCACCATCACCAACGGGGTACAGAACTTGCTTACCGTCTTTGGTGATGGCAAGGTCAACGTCAACGCCGTGCGGCAGGATAACCTCACGGTGCTGATGACGCTGCCGGGCGTGACGGAACTGGGCGCCAGGGCAATTATCGAGGAACGCGAAACGCCCACCTACGCGGGAGCCGGCACGATGGACGACGACACGTCGTACCGTAGCGTGCAGGACTTCATGACGCGGGTGGGAGATGAGCTGGACGATCCGGCCATCCGCAACTTCGTGACGACGAGGTCGGAGGTCTTCCGGATCACGTCGGTCGGGATGATCGACCGCGTGACGCGCCGCATCTGGGCCGTGGTATACACCAACGGCAGGATCTGGCGCGTCCTGCGCTGGCGAGAGGAGCCGTAGGGCGCTGATGCCCGCACGGAGAGAAGACAGGACAGAATGGCAGAAACAGAACGGACAGCCCTGCTGATCGAGCGCGACTGGCTTCACGGCGTCGCGCTGGCCGCCGGCGGTGAGGACACCTCCGCCGCCACGGCCCGGTCATGGCCGCTGGCTCCCGCCCCAGCCGATGGGGTGAAGACGGCCGCCGCGGAGCCCGGCGAGGTTGCGGAGACGGCAGAGGGAAAGGCGGAGCATGACGCCGCCGCGGCGCTTACCGCCGCCTTCCGCCGGGCCCGCGCCGAGCTGCGGATCGAGGACGGGTGTGTACTGGCCCTGCCTACCGGCGACCTGATCACCCGCGTGCTCGTCCTGCCGCCCGCCGACCGCGAGAGTCTTGCCGCCATCGTCCGCCTGCAGATGGAGAAGATCGCACCCTGCGCGGGCGACGAGCTGAGCGTCGGCTACGAGGTGGTCGCCCAGGAGGAGGACGGCGTGCGCCTCTTCGCCGCCGCCATGCCCCGCGAGCGGCTCGATGAGCTCGCCTGCCAGCTTGCCGACGCCGGACTGCGCCTGACACGCATCGATGCGGCCCTGCTCGGCTGGTGGCGCCAGTTGCACACCCTCGGCCTGCCGCCGCTGACCGAGGGCATAACGGCCGTGCTCTTCGAGCAGGGCGGGGAGTGGGATTTGCTGCTGGCCGAGCACGGGGAGCTGCGTCTGGCCCGCTGCCTCGGCATGCCCGCCGAACCTGCCGATCTCGGCCGCGAGGTTACCCTCTCGCTCCTGCACTACGAGATGGAGGCCGGGACGGCCCGGCCGCAGGCCATGCTGGTCGTCGCCGGGACCTGTCCGGCAAGCCCCTGGCTGGAAGCCCTGCGCACCGCCGTAGCCGGCACACTGGAGCCCGAATGGATCGACCGCGCCCGCCTCGGTGCGCCGGGTCTCGGTACCGCCCTGCGCGAGGGCGGGCCGGAGCGGCTCGACCTCGTGCCGCAGGCCTGGCGCAGCCAGGAGCGCGACCTGCGCAAGCGCCGCCGCTTCATGATGGGCGTCGCCGCGGCCGTCGGGCTCTGGTGTGGCCTGGCCGGACTGCTCTTCGCGGCACCGAAGATCGTCGCCATGCGCACGGCGGCGGTTGCCGACCGCATTGCCGCCGGCGAGGCCGACTACCGCGCCGTCTCCGATGTCCGCCAGCGCGTGCGGCTCATCCGCAGCTACATGGACCGCTCCGACTCCCTGCTCGAGGTTTTCCGCGATGTCTGCATCTTCATGCCCGAGGGACTCGAGCTGGGGTCGGTCACCTACCGCCGCGGAGATACCGTCAAGCTGGCCGGCGATGCCGCGCAGCCGGCGCTGGTCTACACGCTCAAGGATGCCATCGATGCCTCGGGACGCTTCGACAATGAGCGTACCAGGCTAAGCGGCCCGACGCGTGATGCGCGCATGCGCTTCCGCTTCGAGATCGACGCGCGCTTCAGGGAGGGGGACCGGTAATGATCTCCAACCGCGAGAAGGTCATGCTCGTCATTACGCTGCTGGCCATCCTCTACGGGGCGCTGGGTCTGACCCTGCGCGGACGTCTGGAGCGTCTGCGCGCCCAGCGTGATGCCCTGCGCGAACAGCAGACGCTCCTCGCCGACCGTGAGGCGCTGGTAGCCCAGCGGGCCTCCTGGGAGGCACAGTACGCCGAGCTGCAGGATCTGATGCCTGTGTTCGATCAGAATCGCCGCGTCGATACCTACTGGCTGGGGATCATGGACCGCGTGGCCGCCAAGAACAATTTCTCGATCATCAAGCCGCAGGTCGGCGAGGAGAAACTCGCCGGCGATGTCTATGAGATGCCGATCGACTGCAAGGACTGGGAAGGGTCGCTTGAAGGTCTGGTCGGTTTCCTCTATGATCTGCAGGCGGAAGGCGCCATGCTGGATGTCCGCTCCATGTTCATCCGCCCGGTGCCCAACAAGCCCGCGCTGCTCCGCGGCAGTTTCACCCTCTATTGCGCCTATCTACGGGAGGCGTCCGATAACGCCGCGTCCGCCAACGGAGAACGCACGCCATGAAATCAATCTTTTCTCGTTTCTGGTCCGGTGTGGCCACTATTGCCCTGCTGGCTCTTATGCCGGCCATAGCCCAGGATAACCCCGCGCCCGGCGTGGTGCCTGATGCACCCGCTGCGCCCGAGGCGGCACCTGACGCACCCGTCCAGAACGAGCCCCCGGCGGCGGAGCCCGCACCCGCCGCGGACGAGCCCGCCGCGCCTGCGCAGGAGACCGCCGAACCCGGCGCACCTGCCGCGGTGGAGCCGGCGGTGCCTGCCATCCCCCCGCGCCCGGCGCGTCCGGCCGTCGTGCCCGGGGTGCGCCGCCAGATACCGGCACCCGGTGTGACGCGTACTCCCGTCCGTCCGGCACTCCCCATCCCGCCGCCCAGTCTGGGCGGTGCCGCCGCCGCTACCACCGCCGGCGCGGAGGTGCCGCGCGCCGCCGACGGCAGGCCCGATACCACCGCGCTCAAGTTCGAGGGCGCCCCGGCAGACATCGTCCTTCAATCCTATGCCGAGGTCACCGGACGCACACTGCTGATGGCCCCCGATGTGCCCAAGGCCACCATCACGCTCCGCAGCCAGTCGGAACTGACCGAGGAGGAGTATCTCCAGGCCATCGAGACGGCTCTCGTCATGAACGGTATCGCCCTGCAGCCCGTCGGCGAGAAGTTCATGAAGGTGCTGCCCGCCAAGGACATCCGCAAGCATGGTGCCAGGACCGAGTTCGACGAGCCGGCAGCCGGACAGCATACCGAGGATGGCAAGATGGTCAGCCAGATGGTCGTCCTCAAGAGCATCTCGCTCGACGAGGCGCGCAAGGCCATCGAGGGCTTCAAGCGCAACGAGGGGCAGATCCAGATCTTCGAGCGCACCAACAGCATCCTCATCACCGATACGGTCGACAACGTCAACCGCATGATGGAGATTCTCAAGTACATCGACCAGCCGCTGATCAACCGCGAGGAGACCAACATCCGCCCCATCATCCATGCCAAGGCGGCCGACATCAAGAAGCGTCTCGAGGAGATCATCGCCGAGTCGCAGAAGGCCCAGCAGCAGGCCAAGAGCGCGCCCGAGGCCAACGTCTCCGGCGCCCCCGGCATCCAGCGCCGCAACCTGCCCGCGCCCCCGCCGGTGCCGGGCGTCATCCGTCCGCCCGCGCGGACCGCCACGCCGGAGCCCGATGCCAACACGATCATCGAGACGCTGGTCGCCGACGCCGAGCGCGGCGTGATCCGTGGCAAGGTGCAGATCGTCGCCGACGAGCGCACCAACCTGCTGATCATCATCACGCGTCCCGAGAACATGGCCTTCTTCGACAAGATCATAGATGTGCTCGATGTCGAGACGGCACCCGATATCATGGTCGAGGTCATCCGCCTCGAGTACGCGCTTGCCAAGGACGTCGCCTCGATGATCAACGACCTCATCGGCAACGTCAAGAAGGACGACTCCGCCAAACCCGCCGCGGGCGCCAAGGACGCTCCTGGCCGTAGCGAGTCGCTGGCCGAGGCCGCCGCCCGCACTGAGCAGGCGCGTCCCCGCGCGGCGGAAGCCGCCGCCGAACCCGGCATGAGCAAGGTCGGCGAGCTCAACAAGGACAACATCAAGCTCCTTGCCGACGAGCGCACCAACGCCCTGATCATCATGGCCAGCAAGGGCGACATGGCCACCCTGCGCGCCATCATCGAGGATATGGACATCATGCTCTCGCAGGTGCTCGTCGAGACCGTCGTGCTGGAGATCGGCCTCTCCGACAAGCTGACCACCGGCATTGACTGGGTGCAGCGGACTTTTATCGTGGGCGATGGCGACAACATGATCGCCTATGCCGGCCGCGGTGGCGGCGGCATGGCGGCACCCATCGATCCGCTTACGCGTAATACGACCTCCAGCTTCGGCGGCCCCTCCGGCGGCATCTCCTACTACGCCACCTTCTTCGGCCTCAATATAGACGCCGTCATCCAGGCCGCGGCCACCGATTCGCGCACGCGCACCCTGGCCTCGCCCGTGATCCTTACGCTCGACAACAAGGAGGCCACCATCGAGGCCACGCGCGACCAGTACTTCTTCAAGGGCAAGAAGTATGCCGGCAGCAACAACGACGGGGTCTATTACGAGGACGACGTTGAGATGAAGAGCGTCGGCATCACCGTCAAGGTGACGCCGCGCATCAACGAGAAGGGCTTCGTCGTCATGAAGATCGACGAGAAGATCCAGAACATCGCCGGCACGCAGCGCGTCAACGATGGCGACTGGCCCATCATCGCCAGCCGCAACCTCTCCGCCGAGGTCGCGGTGCAGAGCGGCCAGACCATCGTGCTGGGCGG
>LSQX01363729.1_pt1 | contig 22669 bp, 20 predicted proteins | sample 654561 | NCBI WGS metagenome assembly LSQX01 (sample SAMN04489861, study PRJNA283612) | anaerobic digester metagenome | isolation source: 4 biogas reactors fed with cattle manure at either 37C or 55C with and... | place: Denmark: Kongens Lyngby | collected 2014
AAGGAAGCTCTTTTAAATAATGGTGCATGGAGACGCATGCTTCGTGAAGATGCCACGACCACCTTTGAGGGTTGGGGCAAGTCCACCAAATGGAACACGTCCCTATTCCACTTAACGATGTCATACGTCGCCACTTTCATGGCGGATGTGGCGATTGAGAAAATTCTTTGAGATATACCCAACCACGGAGGGGCGGACAGCTTGCGTAAAGAGCACCCGGCAAAGCACGTTCCCGAACCTTTTACTTTGATACCATAAAGGAGCGCCACGATATGCACATCATCAGGAACATACTCAGTAAAATAGTATACGGCATCGCCCGGGCGCATGCCTTCCTGCTTGACGGGCTCGTCTACATTATTGAAACTGGTGTTCTGCTGGTGCGAAGCTTCCTCAGGGGATGCGCCATATTGATCAGCATGGGTGGCTGCCTGGCTGTCATCCTGCTTCTCGGCCCGGTTGGCCACTGGATCACACAACATCCTTCACTCATTGTTGTTTCGCTGATTATCCTGGTCTTCCCTTTACTGGGTGCAGCTTCTGTCTCATTCCTTAAGGCTTTCAAAGAAATCAGCACCCGGTATTTGTTTCATTTATCCCGGCATCTTGAGGATCCTGAACGGTACATGTATCATGCTTACCGTTTTTACCGCCAGGCATACCGTCAGGCTGAAGAAGATGCACAACGCCGGGAAAGGGATCGTCGAGAACAGCAGCAAAAAGCCTGGGAAGATAGATTTCGTCAATGGCATCAATATGGCGGAACCTGGCAGCAACAGGAACAGGTTCAAGCCAATCCCTACCTCGACTTCAAACGCAAGTATGAAGAGAGCTGTGCCCTTCTGGACGTTCCAGTAACGGCAGATCAGTATAAAATCAAGCTGGCTTACCGAAAAAAAGCTAAAATATACCATCCTGATATCAATAAAAGCCCTGATGCGACACGAAAATTTCAGATGGTCAATGAAGCGTATGAATTTCTCAATGAAGACAATATACAGCGCTATAAAAGAATCTAAGCGATACCATACGTTTTCTTGCGTTCAGGAAAACGCTCCTGACTGATTTGCATACCACGCCAATCTCGGTTGGTCTGATCTGATGGTCAGGAGAATACACCTGTTCGACATGCAATTTCCGCCATAATATGATATAATAAAAGGAATTCGTGCCGATTTATACGTTCATGCATGCATGAACACATTCATTCTGAGATGATTCACCTGTATTCATCGGACAGGCAGTTTGGCTCAGCAACAGGCCGTTTCCTGGTGGTCAACCGACTCACTTTCGAGTCGTTGGAACTGGAAACGGCTGGCTACCATGGGGGGGAATATTAATGCAGGATCATATAAACACACAGTTGGTTTCAGACCTCTTGATACGGGCTCGCGCCGCAGGCGGGAAATTGGGGCGCGACGATATCCTTCAAGCGCTTGTATTCAATGATCAGGATCCGGACGACGCTGACGCGATCATTGCTCAGCTTAGCTTACACGGCATAACAGTCAATCAGGAATCTGATCAGGCTGATGAAGATAAGGGTGATGTACTTTCTGAAGACCTCTCCCAGATCGCTGTTGATGACCCTGTGCGCATGTACCTGAAAGAGATTGGCAAATTCGACTTGCTCACCCGCGATGAGGAAATAGATTTGGCTGAAGCAATTCGGAACGGTGATGAAGAAGCGAAAAAGAAGCTGTGCGAAGCCAATCTGCGCCTGGTTGTCAGCATAGCAAAGCATTATGTCGGCCGCAACATGCATTTCTTGGACCTGATCCAGGAGGGCAACATCGGGCTGATGAAATCAGTTGATAAATTCGATCACACCAAAGGCTTTAAATTTAGTACCTATGCCACCTGGTGGATTCGCCAGGCGATAACCAGGGCGATTGCCGACCAGAGCAGAACCATCCGTGTCCCCGTGCATATGGTTGAGTTAATCAACAAAACAATCCGCTGCCAGCGTCGGCTGAGCCAGCATCTTGGCCGGGAACCGGATGTTGAGGAAATCGCTGAGGAAATGGAGCTGCCGGTCGATAAAATAACAGAAATCATGAAATACGCCCTCGATCCCATATCCCTTGAAAAACCCATCGGCGAAGAAGGCGACAGCATGCTGGGTGACTTCATCCCAGACGAAGATGCCACCTCACCTATCGAGCATGCCTCACAGCAGATGTTTCGCGAGCAGCTGTTTAAAGTTCTGATGACCTTAACACCCAGAGAAAGTAAAATCCTGCGCCTGCGTTACGGTCTGGATGACAATAGGTCACGGACACTTGAGGAAGTCGGCCGTGAATTCAACGTCACCCGTGAACGCATCCGCCAAATTGAGGCGAAAGCACTGCGAAAACTGCGTCACCCTTCGCGGAGCAGCGTGCTAAGCGGCAGCCTTGATCATTAAAATCGTATCCAGGATGTGATTAATCCCATGATGTTGTCGCAGACCCAAAACAGAGCTGAAAAAATAATCACTTGACAAATCGCCATTTTCGGCGTTTACTTAAGTAGTCGTTAAAACGACAGCTTAATGGACTTGGCCCGGCGTCAGGAAAACCTGCCTATCCGGACAGAAACAGCATTATGCATACAGCACAGGTTTTATCAAACAAGGAACACCGGTCATGTATGTATAAAAGCAATGACAGTTAACAGAGGTATCCAGACAATCAGCTTGGAATCATCCGACTGAACACTCCCATCAAAACGGTTCAAACGACCAGAACAAATTCCGGTAAGGCTATGGAGCCTGCCGGGGCAAAGTGAAAGAGGATTAAAAAAATGCCAGACAAAAGCATCGTATGCAAAGATTGCGGAACAACATTCATGTTTACAGAGAACGAACAAGCTTTTTACGCTGAAAAAGGCTTTGACAACGAACCACAGCGTTGCCCGGAATGTCGTGCCGCTAGAAAACAGGCTCGCAACAGTGGACGCGGTGGATTCCAACAGAGAGGCGAACGCGAAATGTTCCCGGCCACCTGTTCAGAATGTGGCTGTGAGACCATGGTTCCCTTCAGGCCATCAGGTGATAAGCCAGTTTATTGCCGGGAGTGTTACCAGCAGATGAGAGGCCGTTAAGCTAATCTCCAATGCAAAATCATCAGCCCCCGCCGGTTATGCCGGCGGGGGCTTTTTTGTTACACCCTATGGGTACAGCCATGATCAACCGCAGGCATATCCCGCTTCTTTTCTACAGCTCAGCTGATGCTGCCTCATACGGAACGCGTCGTTCCGGGCAGTTCTCCCGGGGGCACAGACGGCAATTCTCAAAGTGATTTTTCGCGGAAAAGTAGAAACCAGAAACCGACTTGGAGGGAATCATCAGGCAGGAATCCGTCAGCTTGACCCCTATGGCATCCGCCAGATCGGACATCAAGGCAAAGAGCGGTTTCTGCTGAGTGATCGGCCAGTCAGCTAATGAGCCGGGGCTCATCTGTGACAGGTCGCTCTTGGCAAAGTACTTGTTCTGAACGGTCTTGCGCATATGCTGGATGCTTTGCCGGAGTACCTGGTTTTTTATCTCGTCAGCCCAGTACTGCTCCAGAAAATCCGTATAACCGCGCGACCATGCATCAATTTCAGTGCCGCAAGTCGCGACATAAGGCAGCACGCGATGCGATTCACCCAGGTTGCGCCGAAGCAGGGCTGATGTAAAGATATGCCCTTCCACAAGGATCTCCTCTTCCCGTTTTTCCTCAAGCGCTGCAACAGCAAACACATACTTGGGCCGGGCAATCTGCTCTGCTTCCTTTAGCATGCGGCAAAAGGATTGATAGTCTTCGTTCTGAAGATCATCGTCAATTTTCAGTTTTTTTAAGAGCAGGCCAAGGTTCAGTCTAAAAGGGATATCCGCTTGTATGGTCTTCTGCATGTTTATCCTTCCTGATTTTCAGTCTGCAACCAGCGGCAGCTTTACCGGTATAAGTTCAATACACAACTTTCCCACCCCGCACAGCGGGTAGACTTTTCAGGCGCTGCTGTTTGACAGGCTGAGGAGCTTGCTCCGCGGTCAAACAGCCTGCGCAGCAGGAGTAAGCGCCGATAAGTCTGTGGGAAAGTTGTGTTCAATAGTCTTCCCTTTTACCGAACTCGGCATCTTCGACCCAGTCTTCAGGTCGGCGCAGCAGGGTCAGCAATGTATCGAATAGCTCATAATGCTGTTTTTCCTGGTCAATCAGGAACCGTAGAAGCTCCTGGTCTTCGGAGGCAGCCATCTTGTCCAACAGCTCTTCATATTGTGCCACGCTTTTCTCTTCCAGATCCAGCGCGTGAGCATAAATATCCAGTTGCCGCGGGATCGATGTGACATCAGCCTTGAAGTCCTCTAATTCACTAAACACATTACGGTCATCTGTGAGCAGCGACAGTTCCGCGGTGACATTCAAACCTTCTGCCCTTTTCTGCAGCAGCCTGGCATGCTTCTGCTCAGCTCCGGCCAGCAGTGTGAAAACACGGCTGATCGCATGACCTTTATGACTGGCGGCCTGCTCCAGATAATATTTCTCTCCGTCCTGTTCCATCTTAATGGCAAAATCATAAAGATTCATCTTAATCCTCCCTGTGTTCGCCTGGCTGTGTTCACTCAGCCAAATCGTTTTATGGTTCATTTTATCATATTTACACAACAATCCCACAGACATTTCGCTGCTTACTGCAGCGGCAAAGGGTTGGAGCGTTATGATCTTCATTTTATCAGCCAGCAACATACGTTATCACTTCAACATAAAAGCCCCGCTGCAGGCGGGTATTCATGACAAAGCAGGTAGCGTGGCGCTTCATCCGCAATAACGTTCGGGAAGCGTCCCGCAGGTTTATAGAAATAATTGTCAGTTGTGTCATCATTGACTTGAGACACTTCTCCCGCTAAAACCATGCCAAACCCCTGCTCTGCCCGGAATCGATGGTACTGGTGTGTAGGCAGGGCAATGCTTTCCCCGGGGCGAAGCCGTATCACGGATCCTGCTTTTACCACACGAGCATGGCCATCAACCCTGATCGTTACTTCTGAGTCGGCGATCTGATGATCAATTGTGGCGTTATAGACGTCAACCAGAAGATTACCACCACCGCGATTGATGATATCTTCCATTTTATTGCTATGAAAATGGAGTGGCGTGACTTGCCCTTCCCGAACGACCATTATTTTTTCTGCATAAGGTTTGCTCCCGGACTGTTTTTTTGAGCTACCATTGCGCAGGGTAAATAACAGCAGGCCGACTTCAGTATATGAGCCACTGCCAAAGTCCGTTATATCCCACCCCAGCATATTTTCTCTGATCTCATCAAATTCTGGCCCTTTACCCAGCCATTCTTCCGGTGTCCAGTACGCAAAAGGCGGCAATTTGAAGTTCATCATGCCTATAAAGACAACTGCCTCTGCCAGATAACGATTAATATCTGACCTTTTCATGATGGCTCATCTCCTCTCTGATATCAGCCTTCAATCTTTGCCTTGCGGGAAACAAACGTCTTATCCGGCAGATCTGCCTGTATTTGCCAGTCTTTTACGGTTTTATACAAACGCGGAGCCATATAGGAAAAACCGGCAATATTCGGATGCAGCCAGCCATCAGAAAAGCAGGCAGGATTGTGAGGCGATACTTCCAGCCCGTCGATCAGATGAACACGGGATCCCGCTGCATCTATGGCTTGCTGGCTTAGGCATGCCACAAGCTGCTGAAAACTGCCACATTCTTTGCTTTTATGAAGATCATCACGCCAGATCGGTGTGATGACAAAAATCGGAATATCCGGGAAGACAAAGGCCAGCCGCTGAAAGTACGCGGCCATATCAGCTTCAATTTCCGGCAGCAGCTTTCCGCTGTGCCAATCATTGGTGCCGTATGCAGTGGTAACAAGATCCGGTTGTGGCAAATTCTCCCAGTCTGTGAGTATGCCCTTGTCATGGACCATGCTGCCAATACCCTGGTTGATGGCATCAACATCCAGAAATTCAGCCAACTGCGAAACATAGTTGAATGATGGCTTGCCGGCTACAAAGCCCTGCGTAATGGAGTCGCCTAAAGCCAGCATGCGTGGACGTGCTGACTGGACAGGCTGGATACTGCCATCGGCATCCAGGCTGCGAATTGACAGTGGTTTGTAAAGTGGCAGCCATATTTTCACATGGACAGGCTGACGCTGGGGATTATCGAGCTTGAATTCAATCTCAGAATCACCCAGACGTACAGCATCAAGATAATGCGTATCCTGATAAAGGTCAAAATGCTGTATGATATCCAGACGACTGCGGGCCTGATTCACTTTTATGACCGTTTCCCCAAGTTTCTGCAAAATCTCGCTGAAGGTCATTTCACCCTTGATCTGCTGCAGAACCTTACGGCTGAGATCTGCCGTACGGCAATCCAGCTTAAGGATCTCGCCGTCTGTCATAAAGCTGAAACAGACACCGGAAGAACACTGGCTCATCAAGCGGAAAAAGGAATTTTCGGCATAAAAGGCCATTTGTTTTTCACTGAATCGCAAATAACTTATATATCCGTCCGTATCAATCTGTTCGTCCAGAGCATTCTGAACGCACGCAGAAAGCTGCCTGCCTTCCAGCTTCATATAGGTCTCCTCAACTGCAGCCTTTTGCCTTTAGCAGGCTGCCATCTATGTTCGCATTATAGCATAGCCGCTTCCCACACCATACGATGAGATTTTATCCGCTTGCCCAACAACCGGATACACGATCATTTACCATATGCACATTTTTTCACCCAGCGTAGCAGGTAGACTTTTCAGGTGCTGGTGTTTGACAAGCCGAGGAGCTTGCCCCGCGGTTAAACAGCCAGTGCAGCAGGAAAAAGCGCAGATAAGACCGTGGGAAAGATGTGTTATTTGCCAAAACATGATTTGCAAAGGCTTAGTCCCTTTCCGGCCGGTCTTTCGCCTTGCTGACCAGCTTGCCATAGGTCACATAACCAGAACCGTACCGGTCGCGGATCGCATCAATGGTCCGGTCCAGTTTCTCCTCCCGTTCCTCCTTCCGGGTTCCTCCTGCCAGGTCAAACACCGAAAGCTGTCTGAGATCACAGGGCTGGTCAAAACCTGTAATCGAGACACCAAGCAAGCGAACAGGGCGCTGCCTTTGCCAGTTTTCCACCAGCAGACGGCAGGCAGCCGCATACAGGTCTTTGGTTGTACATGTTGGTCGGATACGAGACTGTCGTGTGATGACCCTGAAATCATTGAACTTCAAGGTCAGCTGTACTGTGTGTGCCTTCTTTCCCTGGTGGCGGGCTGAAGCGCCCACTTCGTCAGTCAGTGCCAGAATGATCGCCCGGGCTGCTTCCAGATCTGTCAAATCATGTGCCAGGGTCGTGGAACGCCCAATTGATTTGACGGAGTCGCCCGCCGTCGGGGTGACCGGACGATCATCCAGGCCATGTGCATGCTGGTGCAGTTCCAAGCCATATTTGCCAAATAGTCTGGTCAGAAAGGACGCGTCTACTGCAGACAGGTCACCGATGGTCTGGATACCAATATCCTGGAGGCGCGCGGCTGTCGCCGCGCCGACACCATACAGGGAACGGATGGGCAAAGGCCAGAGCCGGGCAGGGACATCTGGATGTTCCAGACATGTGATTCCCATCGGCTTTTTCAGTTCCGAAGCCATTTTAGCCAGAAATTTGTTTGGCGCGATGCCGATGGAGCACCAGAGGCCAAACTGCCTGTTGATACCCTTTTGTATGCTTCGGGCAGCCTGAAGAGGCGGGCCATTCAGCGCTTCGCAGCCGGTCAGGTCAAGATAGGCCTCATCAATACTGTTCTGTTCCAGCAGCGGCGTGTAACCCGACAGATACAGCATGACTTCTTTTGATTTTTCTTCATAAAAGGCATGATCAGGTGGAACCAGCTTCAGATCAGGACATAAACCACAAGCTTCATACAACGTCATCGTGGTCTTGACACCGAAAGCACGCGCTTCATAATTCGCAGCCAGAATAATGCCCGCCCGCTTCTGCGGATCACCAGCCACCGCAGCTGGCCGACCAGCCAGCTGTGGGTTGCGGGTGGTCTCACAGGCTATATAAAAGGCATTCATATCGACCAGAAATATGACGCGTTCCATAGCTATGTCCCTCCTTTCTGTGCTCAATCACGAAGAAACAAGTCATCGGTAAATAATGCTCATTCCCTTTCAGGACAGGCGACTTCTAAAATCTTCATAACCAAAGCGTCGCACCAGACGCAGTGCCCCATTTCTCTCCAGGAGCATGATGTCCGGCAACTGCATCCCGTTAAAGGTATTGTTTTTAACCATGGTATAGATTGCCATATCTTGAAAAACCAGGCGATCACCGGGGCTCAGCGGCTGATCAAAACTATAATCCCCGATGAGATCGCCGGCCAGGCAAGTCGGACCACCCAGGCGATAGAGATGCTCCTTTTCGCCAGGTTTGCCGGCTCCCGTGATCCGGGGCCGGTAAGGCATTTCCAGCACATCAGGCATGTGGCAGGTCGCCGAAGTGTCCAGGATAGCCAGATCAATATCATGATGCAGGACATCGACCACCGACGCGACCAGATAACCGGCATCCAGAGCAACCGCCTCACCCGGCTCCAGATAGACATCAACCTTGTACTGCTGGCGGAAGCGTCGGATCAAGCGCACCAGCCGGTCAGTCTGATAACCAGGCCGGGTGATGTGATGCCCTCCGCCGAAATTCACCCAGGAAAAAAGGGGCATAAACGCTGCGAATTGTGCTTCAAAGGCTGCCAGAACCTGCTCAAGCGCGTCGGCATCCTGTTCGCATAGGCAATGGAAATGCAAACCACTCAACCCGGTAAGAAGATCCGGCCTGAAAGCTTTGCGGATGACACCAAGACGTGAATCCGGTGTACAGGGGTCGTAAATAGTCTGTTTTTGTGTGGATCTTTGCGGATTAACCCGCAGGCCGCATGTTTTACCGGCTGCCAGAGCTTGTTCTCGAAATTGGATCCACTGGGAGAATGAATTGAAAATCAGATGATCTGCGTATTTGAGCAACGCCGCAAAATCCTCCACCTGGTAGGCAGGTGAGAAAACATGCGTTTCTTTTCCAAAATATTCATAGCCCAGCCGGGCTTCGTGCAGGCCGCTGGCGGTTGTGCCGTCCAGGTAGCGGGCAATGAGCGGATATACCGCATGCATGGAAAAAGCTTTCTGAGCCAGCAGGATCCTGCAGCCGGCTTCCCGTCGTACAGCGTCCAGAAGTTTTAGATTATCCACCAGTTTTGCTTCGTCGACGACATAGCAGGGTGTCCGTATTCCTGAAAGGGTATGCAAATCCATCATGGTCAATCCACCATAACCGGATTAAAATCCTCCTGCCAAGGCAAGCCCCAGCGGTTCAGGGCGTCCATGAAAGGATCCGGATCAAATTCTTCCACGTTGTAAACCCCCGGCCGAAACCAGGTTTTGTTCATGACCAGCATGGCGCCGATCATGGCAGGTACCCCTGTTGTGTAGGATATCGCCTGTGAGCCTACTTCACGATAGCTCTCCTGGTGATCGCAAATATTGAACAGGCGATATTTTTTCTCTTTACCTTCTTTTATGCCCTGGAAAATACAACCGATATTTGTTTTACCAACAGTTCTTGGACCCAGGCTGGCCGGATCCGGCAGAACAGCCTTGAGAAACTGCAGGGGTATGATATCCTGCCCCTGGAAGCAGACTGGTTTGATTGATGTCATACCGACATTCTCCAGACATTTCAAATGAGTCAGATAGCTTTGGCCGAAAGTCATAAAAAAACGGATCCGCTTTATCCCTGGGATATTTTCTGCAAGTGATTCAATTTCCTCGTGATGCAGCAGATACATGTCGCGTTTGCCGATCCCTTCAAAATCGTATCCGCGTTTGATGGCCATGGGTTCCGTTTCAACCCACCTGCCATTCTCCCAGAAGCTGCCATTGGCTGTAACTTCGCGAATGTTAATCTCCGGATTGAAATTGGTTGCAAAAGGATACCCGTGATCACCGCCATTAGCATCCAGAATATCGATCTTATGAATTTCATCGAAATGATGCTTGAGGGCATAGGCGGAAAAGACACCCGTTACACCAGGATCAAAACCGCTGCCCAGCAAAGCGCAGATCCCAGCTTCACGAAAACGGTCCTGATAAGCCCACTGCCATTTGTACTCAAATTTAGCGGTATCACGCGGCTCATAGTTCGCTGTGTCAACATATGATGTACGCGTAGCCAAACAGGCGTCCATGATCGTCAAATCCTGATAAGGCAACGCCAGGTTGAGCACAACATCCGGTTTGAACTGCTCGATCAGGCTGATTACCTGATGTGTATCATCAGCGTCAACCTGAGCGGTGTGTATGATGGTCCTGCTGCCTTTCAGTTTAGCTTTCAGGGCGTCACATTTATCCCTTGTCCGGCTGGCGATCATAATCTCCTGGAAAACATCGCTGTTCTGACAGCATTTGTGAATGGTTACGCTGGCGACACCGCCGCAGCCAATGATCAGTGCTTTTCCCATAAGTCCCCTCCTTTGCCGGGCATCCGGATCTACGATCCGCTTTGTTCAGCCCGGACTGATTTTCTTGTATCATTCTATCAGATCGCCCAGCTCATATGCTGAGAACTGTGCTGCTTACGACCGGTTTTGCCGCTTTTGCAAAATGGCCAGAAGAAGCTCACGCATAATCTTGAGGGCTGTCGCGGTCGAAATGCCACTGATGTCAAGAGGCGGTGACAGCTCTGTCAGATCACAGCCTACAATCGGCAGCTCAGAAACCTTACGTATCGCCTGCAGCAGCTCGTTAAAAGAAACACCGCCGGCTTCAGGTGTCCCGGTTCCGGGAAAAACAGCAGGATCCAGAATATCGAGATCAATCGACAGGTAGACCGGCTTGCCCGAAAGCGACTGAATGGTATCCTCCAAGCCGGCAAAGCCAAAGCGGCTGCAGGATGTATGTTGGCTGATCCAGTTGAATTCCTCTTTGTCACCGGAACGGATGCCAAACTGGTGGAGATGACCATCGCCCACCAGATCCCAGCAGCGTCGCATGACTGTCGCGTGGGAGTAACGTTCCCCGATGTAGTGCTGACGCACATCGGCATGTGCGTCAAAGTGAAGCAGATGCAGGTCCGGGAAGCGTTTGTAGGCGGCGCGCACAGCCCCCAGGGTAACTAAATGCTCACCACCGATCATCAAGGGCAGTTTCTGGTCAGCAAGGATCTGGCTGGCCTGGGTCTCAATCAGGCGCAACGCTTTTGTCGGATTGCCAAAGGGCAGTTCCATGTCACCTCCATCAAAAATAGCGAAATCAGTCAGATCAAGGTTCTGATAAGGGCTATAGGTTTCGATGCTGTAGCTTTCTGCCCGCATGGTGCGGCAGGCCAGGCGGGTGCCCGGCCTGTACGATGTTGTCGCGTCAAAAGGAGCGCCGAAAACAACGGCATCAGCAAGATCATAGGCAATGTCACAGCCAATAAAATGTTGATCAGCTTTATCCCAGGTCGACATGTTCAACGTCCTCCAGCAAATCCTGCACATAGGTCGGCAGGGCAAACGCACCGCGATGCAGGTTGGTGTTGTAGTACTTTGTTTTTATATCCCGTTTTTTCCAGTCTTTAGCCCGCAGGTCACGTACAGGATGAAAAGCATTCGAAGCAAAACCAAACAACCAGTGGCCGGATGGATATGTTGGAATATGCGCCTGGTAAACACGGCTGATCTCAAAGGACTCAACAATACGCTTGTGAGCACGCTGCATGGCAACAGCATCGACAGCATAAAAGGGGCTCTCGTGCTGATTGACCATAACACCGTCAGCATGCAAGGCTTTAAAACAGTTACCGTAAAACTCACGTGTAAACAAGCCTTCACCCGGCCCAAAGGGATCGGTAGAATCAACAATGATCAGATCATAATGATCTGAAAAGCGCCTTACATATTTCAGGCCGTCCTGATAATAAATAGTCAGGCGCGGGTCATTGAGACGGTTGGATGTAAATGGCAAAAAGCGGCGGCTGACATCGACGACCATTTCATCGATTTCCACCAGGTCAATTTCCTCAATGTCCCCGTAGCGGACCAATTCGCGCACAACACCACCATCACCGGCTCCGATGACCAGCACTCTTTTCACACCTGGATGGACAGCCATCGGAACATGAACAAGCATCTCATGGTAGACAAACTCATCTTTTTCCGTCAGCATAAGAAATCCGTCCAGCACCAGGATACGGCCAAATTCCAGCGAATCAAAGATATCAATGCGCTGGTAATCACTCTGGCCGCTGAACAACTGGCGGTCAACCTGAATGAGAAAGCGGACATGCGGGGTGTGTTTTTCACTAAACCATAATTCCATGGGGCAACTCCTCAATGACATTTATTGTGCTGACGGCCGGATCCTCTGTTCCTGTCAAGGAACACCCTTTCTCTTTTGAATAGCTTATATAGGCGACAATATCGGCTGTAATCTGCTCTCCAGGTGCCAGGATCGGGATGCCCGGGGGATAGCTCATGACAAACTCGCTGCAGATGCGATTGACACTCTGATCAAGGGGCACGGCTGTCTTTTCCGCGTAAAAAGCCTGCTGCGGGGTCATGTGCACCCGCGGATTGATATACTCATAAGACAGCATGTCCGCTCCATCTTTTTTGTATCGGCGCCGGATCTCAGACAGTGCGCTGACCAGTCTTTCCAGATCCTGGATGCGGTCACCCATGGAAAGGTAAGCCAGAATGTTGCCAATGTCGCCAAATTCGATCTGGATATCATATTCGTCTCGTAGAAGGCTGTACACCTCAATGCCGGCCAAACCCATAGCCAGGGTGTTAACAGCCAGTTTTGTCGTGTCAAAATCGAAAATGGTGTCTCTATTGACAAGTTCTCTGCCATAGGCATAATAATCGCCGATCTGGTTGATTTCCTCCCGGGCATAAGCTGCCATTTCGCTGACTTTGCGAAATATTTCACGCCCGTTCAGGGCAAGCACTTTACGGGAAAGATCCAGACTGGCCATCAACAGATAAGAGCCACTGGTTGTCTGGGTCAGGTTGATGATCTGCCGGACATAACGGGCATTGACCTGGGGGCCGCAGAGCAGCAGGGAGCTTTGCGTCAGTGAACCTCCTGACTTGTGCATACTGACCGCGGCCAGATCGGCTCCGGCTGCCATGGCAGAAACAGGAAGATCGTCGGCAAAGCTGAGATGGGTGCCGTGTGCTTCATCAACAAGCACCAGCATGCCCCGCTGATGGGCTTGGTCAACAATCGCCGGCAGATTGGAACAGATGCCATAGTAGGTCGGGTTGTTCACCAGAATTGCTTTAGCCTCGGGATGGCTTGTCATCGCAGATTTCACAGAATCCAAAGACATGCCCAGTGATATCCCCAGTTTTTTTTCAATCTGCGGGTTGACATAAACCGGTTCAGCGCCGCAGAGGACCAACGCGTTGATGACACTACGATGGACGTTGCGGGGCAGGATGATTTTTTCATCTTTTTTGCATGCCGACAAAATCATCGCCTGCACGGCAGAGGTTGTCCCATTGACCATAAAAAACGCCGCAGCTGCATTAAAAGCCTCGGCTGCCAGTTCCTCAGCCTCGCGAATAACCGAGACCGGATGACACAGGTTATCCAGCGGTTTCATCGAATTGACATCAAGGCGCATGCACTGCTCGCCCAGAAGCCGTGTCAATTCCGGGTTGCCCCTGCCATGTTTGTGGCCCGGAACATCAAACGGGACGATGCGCTGGGCATGAACCGCCTGAAGTGCTGTGACTATAGGGGTGTGTTTTTGCTTTTCTCTGTTCAAGGCAGCCTCCCTGCGATTATTTACAGCAGCAACGCTAAAAGGATCTTTTTGCTTTACATTGACCGATGCAGCTTCTTTTATTTATTATATCCGATATCGCAACCCGTAGATGAAACATGGGAAACATCAGCTTGATTTAAAGGAAACAGTCAACAAGACGATCTCAGACTGGCTTGCAAGACGCCAGGGCGGCCCCCAGGTGCCAACACCAGAAGTGACAACACTGTGCAACGCATCATAGACCTTGTAACCATAGGCGTTTTCATAGATCTGGGCAACGATCAGGTTGCCGGGAAAGATCTGTCCGTTATGGGTATGGCCACTTACAATGAGATCGACAGGCTGTCCTCTGGCTTCTGCCAGGCCCAGAGGAGAATGATCAAGCAAAATAACAGGCTGCCCCGGAGGCACATCGGTCAGCCATTCAGCCAGGGGCCTCCGTTTTCCCTGTTCAGCTATGGGCGCTCGATCCAGGCGTCCAGCCAGACGGACACCGGCCACATCCAGTGATTCGTCCTGCAACACTTGAATACCGGCCTGTTGCAGGAAAGCCAGCATATCAGGCAGACCTGGCCCTGAATCGTGATTCCCCAGGCAGGCATACACGCCGTAGTCTGACTGCAACCGGCTCAAAATACGGGCAGCATCTTGTGGTTCGGCCAGATCTGTGAATCTACCATCGAACAAGTCACCAGCGAGCAGAATGAGATCGGGCTCCAACTGATTGACTGCCTGCACAAAAGACTGCAGGCGCCGTGCGTCCATCTCCAGGCCCATATGCAAATCAGAAGCCAGGATAAGCTTTAACTCAGTCTGGTCTGCTGGCTTTTCTATCGTCATAGCATAATGGACGGTATGCATCTGCCGGGCTTGCCATGATCCATAGAAGCCAATGGTTAGGATCATCAGACAGGTCAGCCACCCAGCCAGAATAGCTTGCCGTTTTGCCGAACCTTCAGCTCGTTTTCTGGTATGGCGAGAGATTAATCCGCGGATAAGCCGAATAAGATCAATCAAGGTGATAAAGACCAGAAAAAGAGCAAAAATACCAAGCCAGTAATTTCGCAGGTGACCCGTAAAGCGGCTGACTGCCTCCCCGAACGGCAGACGTTCCAGCAACGGAGATAAAGCGGCCAGCGTATACAGCGGCCAGTACAGGAAACCAATCCAAGCAGGCAGCAGCAGCCTCAGCCACTGCCAAATGCGCCAGCCAGGGTAGCTGGCCAGCAAAAAATATGCCAGCAGAAATAAAATTAAACCGTTCATCGAAATATACCCGCTCCACCACCGGCCGCAGCCTATCTTCCGTTATAAAGAAAAGGCCGGGACGCGAATGTTTGACCGCGTCCCGGCATAAATGACATCCCGCCTGTTTCAGAGCCTCATTTTGCGCATGTCATCTTTCATGCGCTCCAGATCGGTGATCCAATCCTCAATGTCGTGCTCATGCTCCAACTCATCGTTCAGGATTGTGATGGCCATTTGATGGGTCGCGTAATCCTTGCCCTCCGCCAATGCGGCGAGCCCCTGGTAACGCTGAATAGCGCATCGCTCTCCATTGAGATTCTGCTGTAGAATCACCTCGACATACGGATCATTTGGTTCTTCATAATCACACTTGGCAAATAATTTCCACTGTTCTGGATTAAGCAAAGGCGTGCCCCCCAGCTGGATAATGCGGTTAACAACCAGTTCCGCGTGTCCCAGCTCCTGAGTCGCATGGAGCAGAAGCTCCGGTTCAATTTCACTGCGCATCGGTCCTTCCATGAGACGGGCGCCGACCCAGTACTGATAATAAGCCAGCCATTCTTCGGCCAAAGCTTCGTTCAGATACTGGATCATGAGCGAAACATCCAGGTTACTGATCTCAACAGCCTTTTTTCCCATTGTTCGCACCTCCACAATGATCTTGACCAAACCGCCGTTCAACGGGTTCAGCACAGATATCCTATAATCAGGATACTATTGTTTTTCTATGCTGACAATATTTCCCGGAAAGATTGCTGCAACCGCCGATGCCGCTTACTGGAGCTGAATACTGCATAGATCAACAGCACGCTCTCGAGCGATTAAGCAAAGTTCTTCGTAGGTTTTTTCATTGATCGGGACACCTTCTGCTTCTACCTTGCGGCTATTTTCCAGCTCTTTTTCCCCGTGGGTGTAGATACGGGGGCAGTCGAGTGCTCTGGCAGAATCTCTTAATTCCTGCAGATAGCGGGAAAAGCTTGACCGCCGTTCCGCTTTACTGCCAAAAAGGCCATAATCCACCGCCCAAAAGCAATGGGATGTCTGTGCTTGTTGAGCGACACTGGACAGGTGGTTGGCTGTCGGCCCGCCAGCCATGATACCGGTAAGCAATTCGCAGATTAAAGCCAGACCGTATCCTTTATGCCCGCCGTTTGTCTCACCGGCACCACCCAGGGGCAGAATGCCGCCTTTGCCCTTTTGAATGATGTTATCCAGAACAAGGCCGGCATCCGGGGTCACATCACCTTGGCCATCAATGGCCCAGCCCACCGGCAAATCCTTTCCCTGTTTATGTAAAACTTCAATTTTTCCCCTCGTTACAACGGTGGTCGCTGCATCGAAAAGAAATGGCACAGGATCGGCAGGCATCGCTAAGGCTATGGGATTTGTCCCTAGCATGGCCTGGCAGCCAAAGGTGGGCACCATGATGGCTTCTGTGTTGGTCATGCTGATACCAATGAGATCGTGTTCGCTGGCCATTCGGGTGTAATAGCCGGCGATGCCATAATGATTTGAATTACGGACAGCAACCAGGCCGATCCCTGAGTTTTCTGCCTTGCGGATGGCCAGGCGCATAGCCTTGTCAGCGATCAGCTGCCCCATGGCCTGGTTGGCATCGATCACAGCAGACAAGGGTGTTTCATAAACGATTTCCGCCTGCGCGTTGACAAGCACCATCCCGCGGGTGATCTCATCGTGGTATCTCATCAACCGCTGGACGCCATGTGACTCAATGCCAAAGCAATCGGCGGTCAGCAGGACCTGTGTAATCAGTTCCGACTGTTCTGTCGAAAAACCATAGGACTGGAAGATCTGCCGGCAGAACACGGTCAGGTTATTCAGCTTGATGTAACGCTTCTTCATTGCTTGTCCTTTCTGCATAAAGCACCAAAGCTACAGCAGACTATTTCCTGCCAATTATAGCACAGCAAGCCAGCATAAGAAGGTTTTATGCCCTTCTGCACTCGTTCAATAAGGATAACAGGTAACAACGACAAGCGGTTCTGCCGGTCGCGGAAAAAGGCCAGGTTCGTTGATGTCGCCATCAATGGCCTGACCCTTTGATCATTGTAACAGAACACACACGATTCACTTTATTTTCCGGACAGCCGCAAGCGACTGGTTAACGTGTGCTAGGTCCGCCAGCAGTCTGTCGCTTCAGCTGACCCTTTCTTTACGAACCGTTTTAAGAGCACGGCTCCAGGCAACCAGCTGGTCCAGCATGGTAGCCAGATCCTCATCCTGACCTGCAGATGGACTGAATGTTGCATAATCGACAAAATCTTCCGCCAGCAACAGGTTGACGGCCACCCGCACATCGGCTATCTGCAGTTCAGCAGCAATTTGACGCAGGTGCTCAACGGCACGTATGCCACCCATGGATCCGTAGCTGACGAATCCAGCCGCTTTGTTGTTCCATTCCGCGTAGATAAAATCCAGTGCGTTCTTCAGGGCAGCCGGCGGCGCATGGTTGTATTCAGGCGTGACAAAAATAAAACCGTCGAAAGATGCTATTTTTTCCGCCCAGCGCCGGGTATGCTCGTGAGCATACTGATGCATGGACGGGGGAACTGCCTCATCCAGCAACGGTAGATGATAATCCGCGATGTCGACCACTTCAAAAGTAGCGTCTTTTCTGGCAGAAGCCAGGTCATGGACCCAGCGGGCAACGTCCGGCGCTTTACGCCCTGGACGGGTTGACCCAATTATGATTGCGATATGATTCATCAAAATCCCTCCCGAGTTTGTATTTTAATATAGTCATATCATACCATACGCTGTTTGCCACAACCGTAACATTAGCTCCTTTGTGATAGCGTCTAGACGATAGGAATATTAAAGTTTCTCAATAATATCCAGGAAGGCTGTTATCGGCTGGGCACCTGTCAGCTCATGCTTTTCGTTGATAACAATTTTGGGCACACCGCTGACTTGATAACGGACCGTCAGGTAGACAAAGGCGTTGCTTTCAACCATATCTGCCCTGATGTTCTTGTTTTCCAGGGCCAGACGATGGGCTGTGACAACAGCTGCCGGGCAATAAGGACAGCTTGGTGTCACAAATACCTGAATGTGAACAGGTTTGCTTATGGCAGAGATCCGTTTTGCCAAATCATCAGGCAGGGCTTCTTTTTGTCCTGATACAGACAGGATCGCGCCAAGGAAAGAGTTGATCTCATAGCCACCGGGGATGCCATAGAATTTGATGCCTGTATCGACGCCTGCTTCATCCAATACAACAATAGCAGGTACTTTATCCACCTGATATTGAGCGGCTTTATCCTTGTCAACAACCAGGTTCAGCACGTCCATGCTCAGTTTGTCATTCAGAGCTGCAATCTCTTTTACGAACTGGTGCGCATCATGACAGCTCTGGCATTCTATCTCCTGGGAAAAGAAGACCAGCTGAACCTTCTTCTGCATCTGGCCTAGAATAGAGCGCAATTGTTCTTCAATCTTCGAATCAAATAATGACATGGTGTTCCCTCCTCTATTTCGATTAGTCTTGACTGGTCTGGTTCATAATATAATCAGCCGCGGAAAGAGCGGCTTTGGCACCTTCTCCACAGGCAATGATAATCTGTTTGTAGGGCACGGATGTGACATCTCCTGCGGCGAACAGGCCGTCAACACTTGTCCGGCAATGGCAGTCAACGATTATTTCAGCGTATTCATTCATGGCCACCACATCACGGGCGAAGGCACTGTTGGGCACCAGACCAATTTCTACGAAGACACCATCTGTATCGATCATGGATTTCCGGCCGTTTTTCCGGGAAACAAGCTCAACACGCTTCACTTGCTTTTCACCTAATATTGTCTTGATTTCGTGTTCCAGCAGGTAGTTGACATTCTTGAATTCCGCCAGTTTATCAATCAGAATCTGATCGGCTGTCAGCCGGTCACGGCGCTGGATCAAAGTGACGTGTTCCGCGATTTTCGCCAGATCGATACCTGCAGCGACTCCGGAATTGCCGCCTCCAACCACGACAACGCTGCGTCCGGCATAAAAAGGCGCGTCGCAGATGGCACAATATGCCACGCCATGGCCTGTGAATTCACGTTCGCCCGGAACCTGAAGCTTCTTGGATTGCTTACCCGTCGCGATGATGATGGTTCGACCGGTAAAAGTCCTGCCGTCTGCCAGATGGATCCGATGTATCCTGCCTGGTTCCATACGCACAATCTGAGCATCTGTCTCAAAGGAAATGCCAAATTGTGTGACCTGCTCCCTGAATTTGTCGATCAATTCGTTACCCTGGATGTAGCGATAACCCAGGTAGTTCTCTATGCCGGCTGTATCAGCCATCTGGCCTCCGACATTCCCCGTGATCAAACCAGTAGACAGGCCTTTACGCATACAATACACAGCTGCAGTCATACCGGCCGGTCCGCCGCCCAGGATCAGGACATCATATGTTCTGGCTTCTTCCAGTGGTTCAAAATGATGTTCAGCGGAAAATAGACCTGCGCTTAAATTAAATTCCATGCCATCACCTCTGTTTCCCTACTGTTCAACAACATGGTCAATATAATAAACGAACAGCAGCCTATCCATATTCTAGCATACTTCATCCTATCATCAAGGCTGATAATATTCACAATTCGCTCATGATCGCGTCATGGTCCATCCATATGAGCGATTTATGCTTAATGAAGTTTTGATATTGATTTCAGGATATAATTGCATAACGCCCAAACATAAGAGGTCTTTGCTTTGTCATACATAGAAGTTGAAAATGTATATAAACGATATCCGATGGGTGAAATAACCATCAATGCCCTCGACGGTGTCAGTTTCTCGATCGAACAAGGTCAATTCGCTGTAGTTGTCGGTGCCTCAGGTGCCGGCAAGACTACTGTACTCAATCTTCTGGGCGGTATGGATCTGCTCGATGAGGGGCTTATCCGGGTCGACGGAATCAATATCAGCCAGTACAGTGAGAAGCAGCTGACAGAATATCGCCGGTTTGATATTGGTTTTGTTTTTCAATTCTACAACCTGGTACAAAACCTGACAGCACGTGAAAACGTCGAACTGGCCGCGCAGATCAGCCGGGACGCACTGAAAGCAGACACAGTCCTGGATATGGTGGGACTTGCTGAACGAAAAGACAATTTCCCTTCTCAACTGTCTGGCGGAGAACAACAGCGTGTGGCAATCGCCAGAGCACTGGCAAAAAAACCCAAGCTGCTGCTTTGTGATGAACCAACCGGCGCGCTTGACGATCAGACCGGCAAAGCAATCCTGAAACTGCTGCAGGACACCTGTCGCCAGCAACAGATGACAGTCGTGGTCATCACGCATAATTCAGCACTGACAGCCATGGCAGACCGTGTCATACGTATGAAAAATGGCCGTGTAGCGGAACAGATCCAAAACAGTCAGCCACAGTCGGTGGAACAAATCGAATGGTAAAACCAGGATCCTCATTTTTTAAAGATTTCAGGCGCACTTTGCTCCGTTCCATCACACGATTCCTCTCAATCATGGCGATTACGGCTCTGGGTGTTGGCTTTTTCGCAGGCATCAATGCGACTGAACCTGATATGGTCCTTTCTGCAGACCGTTATTTTCAAGCGCAGCAGCTGGCAGACTTCAACGTTATATCACCATTGGGTTTTTTGCCGGATCAGATCGAGAAAATTCGCAAATTGCCTGGTGTCGCGACGGTGCAGCCGGGCTATTCCAGCGATTTGTTCCTGGTGCGGGAAAGCGGCGCACGTGCCACCGTGCGTCTGTCCAGTTACGGATCATCCGACCAGCTTGACCAGCCTATTCTCCTTGAGGGCAGGTTGCCTAAAGCCAGCGATGAATTAGTTATTGAAGCAGGATCCGAGCTTTTTCAGTCCAGTCAAAACGGCCATGCCAACCTGTGTCTTGGTGAAACCCTGACGGCCGTGCTGCCTGATGGCAACACGTTGCGTGATACCCTGACGGTAACAACATTCACGCTTGTCGGCTTTATCCAGTCACCGCGCTACATAAGCTTCGACCGCGGCCAGACGCGTATTGGCGATGGAAATATAGATGCTTATGCGCTTGTCCATCCCGATGCCTTTGCACTGGAACGAGAATCACAAGTGTCCGTACGCACCACTGATTCTTCAGTTCTATCAGCTTATACAGCCGAATATGAAGCGCACCTTATCCCGCTTGAGGCTCAGATGGCTGATCTGGGCAAATCCGAAGTCGGTGCTGAAACACAACAGCTCCGTGATGAATTGACTGAAAGCAAAGAAACGCTGTTACAGGAGAAGCAAAAAGCTGAAAAAGAGATCGCTGATGCCAGGGAAAAGCTGGCAGAAGCCACTTTGCAGATCGAGCAGGGAGAACAAGAACTGCTGGAAAGTGAAAAATCAAACACCACTGAGCTGGAAGCTCAAAAAAACCGTCTGGATCAGGGTCGCGCGTCTTATCTGGATGGTATGATGCAGTATATCGCCGGATATGACGAATGGCTGGCGGGCTATCTGACCTGGCAGGACAAGCGAGATGCGTTAAACCAGGCTGACCAGGAGCTGGCAGATGCCAAGAATCAGCTGGATCAAGCCGAAAGAGAACTTAATCTGGTCAAAGAACAACTGGATCAGGCAGAAGAGCAACTGGCTTTGCTGCAGGATGCGCTGCAGGCACTGCGCCGTATCCGTCAGGCTGTACCTGACCAATCCCCTGGTTTAAGCGAGGCAGAATTCCGCCGCCTACTCGATACGATCCGGGCATTTTCTCCAGAGCTTGCTGCCTATGTCGAGGCTTATTATGACCCTGCCGACCAGGACATGATGCTACAACTGGCTGATTTCCTGGATTCTTCGCTAATCCAGGTGGAACAGGCAGAAAAAGAAGGCAGAACGCAGTATGAAGCTGGATTAGCCGAATATAAGACCGGTCTCCAGACCCTCAACCAAAGTCGGTCAACCTATGAATCCAACCGCAGAAAAGCAGATCAGGGAATGGCTGAACTGGCCAGGGCAAAAACAAAGATAGATGCCGGCAAGGAAGAGCTGGATCGTGCCCGTCAGGAACTCGATCAGGCTAAAAAAGAGATTGACGATGGCGAGATCACCTTAATCAGAGCAGAACTCAGATTGAAAGAGGAAATAGCCAAAGGGCGATCCGAGTTGGCTGTCGCAAAAACCGAACTGGTCAAGACACGGGAAACACTAAACCGGCAAGAAAGGGAGGCGCTGAGAAAGATCGCTGCTGCTGAAGAAGAGATCAGGCTGGCCGAGCGACAGCTGGTGGAAATACCGCAGCAATGGTTCATCTATACCCGTGACATTAATCCTGGCTACAGTGGTTATGGCGACGATGCCCGCCGCATAGGATCTGTAGCCCGAGTCTTCCCTCTTTTCTTTTTCCTGGTCGCCGCCCTGGTCTGCCTGACCACCATGACACGCATGGTTGAAGAAGAGCGGGTGCAGATCGGCACACTCAAAGCGCTGGGCTACAGCAACCTGTCCATTGCGATGAAATATCTGCTTTATGCACTGCTGGCCAGTCTGGCCGGTTCAGTAGCCGGGCTCTGGGCCGGTTTTACCATTTTCCCTGCCACGATCATGCAGGCCTATGACATCATGTACCAGCTGCCTGCCTATTACACACCCGTTCACCTTAACATTGGCCTGCTCTC
>LSQX01135487.1_pt1 | contig 22668 bp, 16 predicted proteins | sample 654561 | NCBI WGS metagenome assembly LSQX01 (sample SAMN04489861, study PRJNA283612) | anaerobic digester metagenome | isolation source: 4 biogas reactors fed with cattle manure at either 37C or 55C with and... | place: Denmark: Kongens Lyngby | collected 2014
TGCCGGTATACAGCCGCCGGAAGGGCCACCCATTTGAACGCCTTTAAATTCGGCACCTTCACGGATACCGCCGCCGATATCAAATATAACCTGGTTTAATGTTTTACCCATGGGTATTTCAACTAAACCGCCTCGTTCAATTTTCCCGGTGAGGGCAAAGACCTTGGTTCCCTTGCTGTCTTCGGTACCCAAGTCAGAAAAGGCTTGGCCGCCCTTGAGAATAATCCAAGGAACATTGGCAAAGGTTTCAACATTGTTAATGTTTGAGGGTTTTCGCCAATAGCCGGACTGGGCCGGGAAGGGAGGTTTCAGCCTGGGCATGCCGCGATTACCTTCCAAAGATTCGATAAGAGCGGTTTCTTCGCCGCATACAAAAGCGCCGGCACCGGCCTTAATGCTTATATCACAAGAAAAATCACTTTTGAGGATATTTTTACCAAGATAGCCTTTTTCTTCGGCTTGCTTGATTGCATTTTGCAAGCGTTGGATAGCCAAAGGATATTCTGCCCGCACATATATAAGGGCTTGTCGGGCACCGATTGAATAGGCGGCAATCAGCATGCCTTCAAGCAAGGCATGTGGGTCGCCTTCAAGAATTGCTCGGTCCATAAAGGCGCCGGGGTCGCCCTCGTCCGCGTTGCAGATAAGGTACTTGGGCTGGCCCTCGCTTTCCCTTGCGGCATTCCATTTAAACCAGGTAGGGAAGCCGGCCCCGCCGCGGCCGGACAGCCCGGAAGTTTTTATAATTTCAATTATCTCTTGGGGGTCAAGGCTCAAGGCTTTCTCAAGTGCCTTATAGCCGTCTTTTTCTATATAATCTTCAATACTTTCCGGATTTATAATACCGCAATTTTTCAGCGAAATTCTTGTTTGCTTTTGTAAAAATTCATCTTCGGCATCGCTGATCTCCAAATCATTTAAGAGGTGCAGGTTTTCTGAAATAAGGCTGTCGGCAATTCTTTCCACATCTTCTTCCTTGACCCTTACAAGCCTTTTTAAGTTACCGCTTTTGTCATATATGTCCACAATGGGCTCTAAAAAACACATGCCCACACAGCCGGTTACCTCAAGCAAAACGGAAGTTTGGTCTTTTAAAATATCTTCAAGCCTTAAATAAATTTTTGAAGCGCCGGCGGCAATACCGCAGCTGCCTTGCCCAACAACGATTCTCATTCCTTCACCTCTTTTAAACTTCTGATAATTTCCTTTGTCTGGTCAGGGGTAAGGTTGCCGTAAGTTTCATCATTAATCATCATAACCGGCGACAAGCTGCAGCAACCCAAGCAGGCCACATTGGTTAGGGTGAAAAGGCCGTCATCGCTTGTTTGACCGTCAGATATACCCAACTCTTCCCTGATGGCATCTTCAATTTTCTTTGAGCCGTTGACATGGCAGGCCGTTCCTTGGCAAAGCAAGATAAGATATTTGCCCACGGGTGAAAAGCGAAATTGGGTATAAAAAGTTGCCACACCAAAAACTCTGGCGGGCGGGATTTGTAAAGAGTCGGATATTTTGTAAATAACATCGGGTGGCAAGCAGCCGAAAAGTTCCTGCGCCTCTTGCAAGACGGTCACCAGGGAACCGGGCTTGGTTTTATATTCTTCCAAAACATTGTCCAATAAGGTTAGGTCACCTAAAGAAGAATTGCACTGCATAGTTTCCTCCCACACTATAAAATAAATTTGCTGAATAAATCAGCACATACATACAATTATAACACTCTGCAAAACACATTCAAGAAAATTTGAAAAGTTTGTAGGGTGTTACAATTAAAACCGGGCCTTTCAGGCAAGATGCCTTGAACTGTTTGCTTTACAACAGAGAGTTTTCCATATCGACAATGGTCGAGGCATCGTTGGAATCAAGTGAGCCGTCCTTATTTAAATCCCCGGCAATTATATAGCAAAACTCATTTTTATTTTCAGAGTCAAAACTTAATAAGGAATTTTCATAATCCGTGGCGGCGGAAGCGTCATTGGAATCTACCGAACCGTCACCGTTTATATCACCGTAGACCACAACAATATATTCTGCCACAAGTTCATTAGTAGCATCGTGGAAGACTTTGACAACCTTACCTGTGCCAATCGCCTCACTGCCTTCACCTTCAATTTCCAAATAGTAGTTGTCGCTCACATAAAGCTCACTTATTGTGGTGCCGAGCTCTATTTGGTCTAAAAATCCGTTTTCATCGGGAACTAATTCACCTTCGGAATCAAAAAGTGTGGGAGGTTGGTCGGAGCCCAGTTCAACATTTATGTCTGCCCCTTCAAGCTGGGGGATAAAATTATAGTTCGTTTTACCGGAAGAGTTGGGGCTTTGGGCATCGGCGCAGGCATAGAAGTATTGGTTGCCGGAAGGGTAAGAACTTGTTCGTGTCCAGCGGTGGTCCATGAAAATCCTACCGGAGCCTTGAGCGTCGTCTTTCACCTTTAGTTCAAAGCTGAAGAGCCAGTCCTCACCGTCCAGAATATTGGGGAAGCCGCCGTTAGCGGAACCCATGCCGGCGGTAAAGCTGATGAAAGCGAATTTATAAGTATCCTTTTCTTCTTGGCTGAAGGTCGTCGGCCAGGCGGCGGGGGTGCTTTGAGTATTGCCGGTCACTGAAGTAACCGTATCCTTGTAATAAAGGTTGTCTCCGTTGGGTGTGAAGGCAACTGTGCCGTTGCCGACAATCGAATAAAAGTTTTGGTCATACATGACCACAAATTTTGAACCCGCAACATAGAAGTTAGATTGGGGAGTAACAACCACCTTAACCGTGTCGCCCGCTTCGGCCTTTGAAACGGGAATGTAAGAGCCGTCAGAAAGCTTTTTAAAGGTTTGGATTTGCGCCCCGTAAGTCGGCTCAGCCACATAAACAAAGATGATTTTATTATCTTCAAGCTCAAGCTTTAAGGAAATCGAAGCTCTGACAGCTTCATAGCCTTCGATTGTGGGGGCGTTTTCAACAACGGTCTTGGTAACTTGGCCGCTTGAAGGCTTGTCTTCCAAAAGCTTTTCACCGTTTTCGCTACCTAACCTGTATTCAACCGTATAGGGGACGGTCTTTAAAATCAAATTGTCCAGAGCAGAGTTTATGTTTGTGGCATATTCATTAATATAGGGCTGTTCGATGGGACCAAGACCGTAGATTACCGAGTTTAGAGCCTGAGTGACTTGAGCCCAGCTGGCGGGAGTATAGTTATTTTGGTCATAGCCCTCGGCCCTGGCAATAGCAGCCTCAACCCCCGAATAGTCTGCATCAAGTGTGTTAATAGCAGCCTCAACCGCCAACTTGGCATTGACCATAGGGTAGGTGTTGACCAGGGGGTGGTAGATTGATGTGTTGTCCAAAACGGTGTAAGAGGTGTTGGTCTTAATTATATTTTTAACTTCCGGACCCGTAAGTTCGGGATTAACGCTCCAAGCTAAAGCAGCGGTTGCAGCCGCCACGGGGGATGCCATGGAAGTCCCGCTGATAGAGGCATAGGAGTTATTTGAATAGGCGCTGTAGACACTGACACCCGGGGCGCAAATGTCCACCCTGGGGCCGGCATTGGAGGTATTGGCCTGGGTAAAGTGCATAACCCCCGTTCTTTGGGCAGAGCCTACCACCACAATCCTGTCAAAGATAGCCTGGGCCATGGAAGGGGTAACACCGGTTAAGTTTGTGGGGCTGACAGAACAAAAGTAGCCGTTATAGCGGGCATCAACCGAATAGTAGGATCCGTTTCTGTAAACCCCGTTGCCGGCGGATTGGAAGACTAAGAAGTCAAAGCCCGCATTGAGCAGGGGAACCATAACGGCCTTGGCATTGTTGGCCTGCGTTTTTACATAAGTGTTGTTTTCCGGTGCTCCGTATCCGGAAATGTCATCGGCCAGACCTAAGGAAAAATTAGCAACTTTGGCGCCGGCCTGAACTGTTTTGGTAAGGCCGGCGTAAAGATGGGCATCTGTGCCCAAGGGAATATCCCAGTCATAGGAATAGAGGGTGGTGTCCCAAAGTATGCCGGTTACCCCCTTGTTGTTATTGGCCGTTGCGGCCATAATACCTGCCACATGAATGCCGTGGTAGTCGGGCGTGTTTTCCTGGGCGGAAACACCGTCGGGGAAGGTCACATTGTCGATTAAGTCCTCATGGTCGGGTTCAATACCCGAATCCACAACAGCAACTTTTATATGATTAAAGAAATAGTCATATTCCCAAGCGGAAAGAGCCTGGATAGCTTCTAAACTCCAATTCCTACCGTTGGGGTTGAATTCATTCCAGTCTTGGTAGCCGCCCCAGGGGTCGTCGGGTATGACAATATTGGTTTGGGCAGCCCTGACCCTGTTGCAGGTGGCATGAAATACGCCTTTTGTTTGTATGAGCTCACGGGCCAACCTGTCTATTTCATTGAGATTGCGGCGGGCTATATGAACTTGCCACATGTTAGCGCCATCAATGTAGCCCACGCGTTTGCCGCCGATGCTGTCCACTATCTTTTGCCTGCCTTCATCGTCGGTATCTTCATCAAAGAAAATTAAGAGGTTGTTGTCGGCATAAGCAAAGCCGTCCTTATCCACTTGAACATCTCTTGCCTTTACACTTTCCAGCTTTGCGGCCTCATAATTTATGTTTAAATCTTTTTTGCGTTGTTTGCCATTCTCGTCGGTAAGGGTAACCACGATTTGGTTTTCGCCCGGTTGCATGCGCAAACCTTCAAGTTTAAATTCCTCGCCCAGGACTTTACCGCTGCCGCTTGCGGACAAGCGCCCTTCATCAGATTTGGCATAAACTTCATAAGTGACTTCCCGGGCTTCAAAGGCCGAGTCTATTTGCCCGCCGATGTCTTGCAAGGCTTTTTCAACCTTGCCGCCATCTCGGTCAAAACTAAAGGCGTCCGCTTCTTCCGGCCGGTAGCCGAAACCGGCGGGTAAAGCCATAAAAAGAGCTATGCTCAAGGCCAACAGGACCGATATAAATGTTATAAATTTTTTCATTATTATATGCTCCATTTGTTTGGCCGACAGGGTTTGCCGGCGGCATTTATTATACAGTTAATATAACCCACTATCATTATAGCTTTGAAGTGAACTTTTTTCAAGAATTTAAGGCGAAAAATTAAGTCGGGTTTTGGGATAAAAAAATCCATGCTTCCTTGCAAAAAGGCGACTGAATGCTTATAATTGAGGCCAGTAAATAAAAGGAGAGTTTCTAATGCAAAAAATCGCTCTTGAAATGACGAAAAATCCCCGCCAAAAGCCGCTTGATCAAAACAATCTGGGCTTTGGTCGTTATTATACCGACCATATGTTTCTTATGAATTATGACGAAGGGCAGGGTTGGCATTCGCCTCGTATAGTTCCTTACGGGCCTATTTCCCTGGAACCTTCGGCCATGTGCCTGCACTATGCGCAAGAGGTTTTTGAAGGCCTCAAGGCCTATCGCGCCAAAGACGGTTCAATTCGCCTTTTCAGGCCGGATCGCAACATGGCCAGGCTCAACATATCAAACGAACGCCTCTGCATACCGCAAATTGATGAAGAATTGGCCTTGGAGGCTCTGAAAAAACTTGTGAAAATTGATCAAGACTGGATTCCCACAGCAGAGGGGACCTCGCTTTATATACGCCCCTTTATCTTTGCCGTTGACCCCCATGTAGGGGTTCACCCGGCCAACCATTTAATTTTTTGCATAATTCTTTCGCCTGTCGGTGCCTACTATCCCGAAGGGCTCAACCCGGTAAAAATTTATGTTGAAGAAAACTATGTCAGGGCAGTCAAGGGCGGCACGGGCTTTGCGAAAACAGGCGGCAACTATGCATCCTCACTCAAGGCACAAGATGAGGCGGCGGCAGCCGGCTATACTCAAGTGCTTTGGCTCGACGGTATAGAGCGTAAATATATTGAAGAAGTCGGCACCATGAATGTCTTTTTTGTCATTGACGGTGAGATTGTAACCCCCGCCATTCAAGGCAGTATACTTGAGGGCATTACCCGCATGTCAGCCATGGAAATTTTGCGCTCTTGGGGCCTACAGGTTCATGAAAGGCCCATAAGCATTCAAGAGCTGGCCCAAGCTTCCGATCAAGGTCGCCTGTCCGAGGCCTTTGGCACGGGTACCGCCGCGGTTATATCACCCATAGGTGAGCTCAAGTGGGGCGACAAGCTTATGGTTTTGAATAATGGAGAAATCGGCCAAATATCTCAAAAACTTTATGACAGCCTGACAGGCATTCAGTGGGGCAGTTTGCCCGATGAATTTGGCTGGACTGTCAAATTGTAATTTTACGGGAGCTCATAATGTCTCGCTGTTTGGATTTTATAGTAGACGATGAATATGACGGTAAGAAAGTTGTGCACTTCTTGAGGGAAAAGGCACAACTTTCCGCTCGTTTAATCAGTTTGCTAAAACTTGTGGAAGACGGCATCTGCCTCAACGGCATAAGGGTCAGAACCATCGACCCCATAAAAGCAGGCGATACCATAAGTATCAAAATACCCTTGCAGGGCTTGCCCCAGGCGGCCTTTCCCTATCCTTTAGAAATTCTTTATGAAGATGAAGATATACTGCTGGTCAACAAGCCACCCTCCTTGCCCACCCATCCCTCACGAAAGCATCAAGGAAAAACCCTGGCAAATGCCGTCACTTGGCACCTTGAAAGCACAAGGGGAGCGGCCGGGGCCTTTCGGCCCATAGGCAGGCTTGACAAGGGAACATCGGGTGCCGTTTTATGCGCCCTCAACCCCTATGTTGCTTCCCGTTTGGGCGGTCGGGTCCAAAAGACCTATCTGGCCATAGTCCACGGTGAGTTTAAGGGCAAAGGTACAATAGATCAGCCCATTTTTCGCCCCGACCCCAAAAAAACAGTCAGAGCCTGTGGCCGGGAAGGTGAAAGGGCCCTGACACATTGGCAAGCCTTGGCCTGCCGTGAGGGTTTGAGCCTTGTGCGCCTAAAGCTTGAAACAGGTCGTACACATCAAATTCGTGTTCACTTTTCCTACCTGGGGGCCCCCTTGGTGGGCGATGATATGTACGGTGCGCCCGAAAGTGACCAAGACTATCACTTTTTGCATTGTGAAAGCATGAATTTCACACACCCCGTAAGCGGCCGAAAAATCTGTGTTCAGGCCCCTATGCCACCTGCCATGAAAAAAGCAGCTGACTATATAATTGGTGGTTAAGAGAAATTTTGCCACTGTATATGGTGTTTATGACCATAGGATAGGCAGAGAGTTTCCAATTTTGCAAATATCCTACAAAAATGATTTTTCAGCTTTTCAAAAGCGGGTTTTGATGCTATAATTCTGTAGAGTGTATAAAATTATTTTTACTTTAGGCCTTCAATTTAGTGTTTTGCTAAATTGGAGCGCTTTGTTAGGAGTGCCTACTTTGGAAAAAGTTATTATAAACGGCGGTAAAACACTTTCGGGAACAGTCGACATAGGCGGGGCAAAAAATGCAGCTGTTGCAATAATCCCGGCAACCTTGCTGACCAGAGGGGTTTGCAGGTTAGAAAACCTACCCGATATTAAAGATGTTAACATTATGCTTGGCACCCTAAAGCAGTTGGGTGCCAAAGTTAAGTACATAAACCCACACACCTACGAAATTGACACCACACCCGAGGTTGACACAGAAGTTCCGGACGAATTAGCCAAGCACTTGCGTGCTTCTTACTATTTTTTGGGGGCCCTTCTGGGGCGTGAAAAGTGTGCCAGTGTTGCCATGCCGGGTGGCTGTGATTTCGGTGTCCGCCCTATTGACCAGCACATCAAGGGTTTTGAACTTTTGGGTGCCAAAGTCGGTTTTCGTGAAAACGCCATGGTGGAAGTCAAGGCTGAAAGCCTTCTGGGTAATCAAATTTATCTGGATGTTGTTTCGGTCGGTGCAACGGTCAATTTGATCCTGGCTGCAGTTTTGGCTCCGGGCCTTACGACTATAGAACAAGCCGCCAAAGAACCGCATATTGTTGACTTGGCAAACTTTTTAAACCTGATGGGGGCCAAAATAACCGGTGCCGGTACAGATGTAATTAAAATCCATGGGGTCAAGCAACTCAAGGGTTGCACTTATTCAATCATACCCGATCAAATAGAAGCCGGCACCTACATGGTGGCTGCCGCAGCGGCGGGCGGCGAAGTTATTATCAGAAATGTTATTCCCAAACACTTGGAATCGATAACAGCTAAACTTTTGGAATGCGGTATTGAAGTGGACGACGACTTTGACGATGAAATTCACATCAAGTCCGATGTAAGGCCAAAACGCTGCAATGTAAAAACCTTGCCACACCCCGGTTTTCCCACAGACATGCAGCCGCAGATAGCCGTTCTCTTAAGTGTGGCGGACGGAACCAGCATTATATCCGAAGGCGTTTGGGACAATCGCTTCCGTTATGTTGAACAATTGGCCCGCTTGGGGGCAAGCATAAATGTTGAGGGTAAGCTTGCGGTAATCGAAGGGGTGGAACACCTCAAAGGTGCCCCTATCAAAGCGGATGATTTAAGGGCAGGGGCTGCCATGTTTATTGCGGGGCTTGTGGCTACGGGAACGACAGAAATCAGGGGCGTTGAACATGTTGATCGCGGCTATGAAAAAATAGTTGAAAAACTCGCAGCCCTGGGTGCGGATATTAAAAGGGAAATTGTACCCGATCCGGCCGGCAGCTTAAATGAGGTTGGCTGAATCGTTTTTGAATTGAAAGGCAAGATATATTAATGGCTCGTTTTTGTCCCCTATATTCATCCAGCAGGGGTAACTGTACCTACATCGGGGGTGCCTCGGGCGCCATACTGATCGATGTGGGTGTTTCGGCTAAAAAAGTTGAAGAAGCATTGCGTGGCATCGATGTTGATATAAACAGCATCGGTGCAATTTTTGTAACTCACGAGCACACCGACCATATACAGGGCTTGCGCGTTTTTGCTTCCAGGCACAAGATTGATGTTTACGCTTCGCCCGGCACCTTGGAAGCACTTGAAAGCAAGCAGGTCCTAAACGGTGCGTTTGAGGCAAAAGCCATAAACTCTGACAGAGTCGAAGTCTGCGGTATGAGTGTTTCAAGCTTTCCAACCAACCATGACGCTGTCGAAAGTGTCGGTTATAGGGTGCTAACGCCCGATGAGCGCACCATTTCAATCACCACAGACACGGGCATGGTCAGCCCTGAAAACCTTGAAGGCATGCTGGGCAGTGACCTTGTTATGTTGGAATCAAATCACGACATTAATATGCTCATGTGTGGCCCTTACCCTTATGTGGTCAAGCGCAGGGTTTTGTCAGAGTTAGGGCATCTTTCAAATGAGGCCTGTGCCGCAACAGCCCTGACACTTTTGGAAAACGGCACCACTCGCTTTGTTTTGGGTCACTTGAGCCAAAACAACAACCTGCCGGCCCTGGCCCTTGAAACCACAAGATCTCTCTTTGAACAAGAAGGAGCCAAAGAGGGGGAAGATTATTTGCTGCAAGTAGCCGGTGATTTTTGTGAAAATGAAATGATCGTCTTATAGGCGAATATTATTTCGGCAGATTAGCGGCCTTTTTGGGGCTGCTTATTTCTTTTTTTAGTTAGAGTGACAAAAGTTTGGACATCACAGATAAACTTCCGCTCCGGCCTTGCAAAATATTGACTTTTCATATAAAATAGATGAAGGTATTTTGTAAAACTTTTATATTTTTGGAGGTAGCAATCATGGCAATTAAAGCAGGTATTAACGGGTTTGGCCGAATCGGCCGCCTCGCTTTCAGGCAAATGTTCGGTGACAGTGATTACGAAATCACCGCTATCAACGATTTGACCGATGCTAAAATGTTGGCACATTTGCTCAAGTATGACTCTTCACAAGGCCGTTACGAATTAGGGCACACGGTTGAAGCAAAAGAAAATTCAATAGTCGTTGACGGTAAAGAAATTACCATTTATGCTCAAAAAAATCCGGAAGATCTTCCCTGGGGCGAATTAGGTGTTGAAATTGTTCTTGAGTGCACGGGTTTCTTCGCTTCCAAGGCTGCAGCCCAAGCCCATATCAAGGCGGGTGCCCAAAAGGTTATAATCTCCGCCCCGGCCGGCAATGACCTGCCCACAGTTGTTTTCGGTGTTAACGAAGATATTATCAAAGCCGATGACACCATAATCTCCGCAGCTTCTTGCACAACCAACTGCCTGGCTCCCATGGCCGATACTCTCAACAAATTGGCCCCGATTGAAAAAGGCTTCATGACCACCATCCACGCCTATACAGGCGACCAAATGGTTCTGGACGGCCCACACCGCAAGGGTGACCTTCGCCGTGCGCGTGCGGCGGCTGTTAATATTGTTCCAAACTCTACAGGCGCGGCTAAAGCCATCGGCCTTGTTATTCCGGAACTTGACGGCAAGCTTGACGGTGCGGCCCAACGCGTGCCCGTAGCTTCCGGTTCTATTACAGAACTGTTTGCCGTTGTTAAGGCTGATGTAAGCGTTGACGATGTTAATAAGGCCATGCAAGCAGCCTCATCCGACTCCTTCGGCTACACTGAAGATGAAATTGTTTCATCCGATGTTATCGGCATTACCTATGGTTCCTTGCTTGACGGGACCCAAACCAGGGTTACACCGCTTGAAGGCGGTAAAACACTGGTTAAGGTTGTGTCTTGGTACGATAATGAAAATTCTTACACATCACAAATGGTCCGTACTATCAAATATTTGGCACAGCTTAACTAACCTAACCTGGTGCTTTACCGGGCGGGCACGGTTGTGCCCGCCCGCTGTTACATTTTAAAGGCGGTGGAAAGTTGATTCGTGAAAGGTTAGACAAGGTAATAGCTTCGCGCAGCACATTTTCGCGCAAGGAGGCACGCAACCTAATAAAAGACGGTAATGTTCGCGTTAACGGTGAACTGGCTACAGAGCCTCACATGACCGTTGTTGTGGGTTGCGACAGTTTGGCACTTTTTGAAAAACCTTTCAAAGCAGAGCGTTTTGTTTATATAATGCTAAATAAACCTCAAGGGGTGCTCAGCGCCTCACGCGACGCAAATGCTAAAACAGTTTTAGATTTGGTACCCGATTCTTTGATGCGCCGTGGGCTTTTTCCGGCCGGTAGGCTTGATAAAGACACAACAGGGCTTCTGATTATTACCGATGACGGTGATTTTTCGCACAGGATGTTATCACCTCGTAAAAAAGTCCCAAAGACTTATCGCGCATATCTGCGTGACCCTTTGGTGGAAGACGGTTGCTCTCTTTTGGAAAGCGGCATAAACTTGAAAGACGGCACCAGGTGCAGACCGGCTCAAGCGCGCATTTTGCCGCAAGAGGGTGAAAATATAGTTGAAATTATACTTACCGAAGGCAAGTACCACCAGGTAAAACGCATGTTTGCTGCCTTGGGTAATGAGGTCCAAGCCCTTGAGCGAACCCATATAGGTTCATTGGAATTGGACCCTAATTTAAAGTTGGGGCAATGTCGTGAACTCAAGCCCGAGGAAGTTTGTAAAATAATCATGGATTAGTTTCTAACTGAAAAGTTCTACAACTTTTGCTTGACACAGCTGTTAAGTTTGTCTATAATGTCCGTATTGTTTTAGGCAAATAATAAAGGTGGTACAAAATCGATGGGTCAAAGACAAGAGCAAAAAACGAAACTTACCCAAGAGGGTTATAATAAACTTACCGACGAGCTTGAGCATCTCAAAACCGCCGGTAGGGATGACATTGCCGAGCGCATAAGCACGGCGCGTTCTTTCGGTGATCTTTCAGAAAATGCCGAATATAACGAGGCCATGAACGAACAGGCCAAAATGGAGGCAAGAATTGCCAAATTAGAGCAAGACTTGCAAAGTGTTGAAATTATTGACGGTTCATTGTTGACCAATAAAACGGTTGCTATCGGCTCCAAAGTCAAAATATTGGACATTGAGTATGACGAAGAGCTTGAATATACCATACTGGGTAAAAATGAAACCGATCCGGAAGCGGGCATCATATCCGATGAATCCCCCCTGGGTAAGGCACTGCTGGGTAAGAAGAAAAACGAGGTGGTGGAAGTTGAAACGCCCGACGGATCACTGCTGGAATTTAAAATACTAAAAATCACAAAATAAGAAGGGGCGTCGGGCATGAGCTCGCCGCCTTTTTTAATGACAAAATTCAATTTAAGGATAAGGGTAAGGAAGGGTAAAACATGAGTGAAGATTTAAAAGCCAATAACCCGCTTGAAGGCGAAAATGAAGAAAAACTTGATACAAATGCTTTGCGCCAAATTCGTCTTGAAAAGTTAGATGCTCTTAAAGCAGCAGGTCAAGACCCTTTCGAGGTCACGCTGGCCCAACAAAGTATTCATGCGGCAGATATTATTAAAAACTTTGAAGAACTTGAAAACCAAGAAGTAGCTATCTGTGGCCGTATAATGACTTGGCGTGACATGGGTAAGGCAAACTTTATAGATATTCATGACCGCAGCGGTCGCATTCAAGTTTATGTAAGGGTAAATGAAATCGGCGAAGAAGATTTTGCGGAATTTAAGAAGTGGGATATAGGCGACATGGTCGAAGTTAAGGGCCTTGTATTTCGCACAAGACGCGGTGAGATATCCGTTCAGGCAAAATCCTTGCGCCTGCTGACCAAGTCACTTCTGCCCCTGCCCGAAAAGTTTCACGGCCTGCGCGATACCGACATCCGCTACCGCCAACGCTATGTTGATTTAATTGTAAACCCTGATGTGAAGGACGCCTTTATCAAGCGTTCCCTTATTATCAGAGCTATCAGGAATCATTTGGACAAGCAAGGTTTTATGGAAGTTGAAACCCCCATGTTGGTTCAAAATGCCGGTGGCGCCGCTGCCAGGCCCTTTGTTACCCACCATAACTCTTTGAATGAAGATTTATTTTTGCGCATATCCTTGGAACTCTATCATAAACGCCTTATTGTAGGCGGGCTTGAACGAGTATACGAAATCGGCCGTGTCTTCCGCAACGAAGGCCTTTCAACCCGTCATAACCCGGAATTCACCCTTTTGGAACTTTACCAGGCCTATACCGACTACCACGGCATGATGGACTTGGCCGAAGACCTTATCCGGAGCGTGGCGGAAGAAGTTTTGGGTACCGCACTTGTAAAATACGGTGAATATGAGCTGGATTTTTCAAAAGCCTTTGAACGCATGACCATGGTGGAAGCGGTTAAAAAGTTTGCCGCAGTCGATTTCGATGAACTGGATTTTGAGGCTGCCAAGGCCCTGGCCAAAGAACGAGGGATTGAAGTTAAGGTCCAACACAAAAAGGGTGATATCCTAAACTTCTTCTTTGAAGAATATGCCGAAGAACACCTGATTCAGCCCACCTTTATTTTAGACCACCCCGTAGAGGTATCACCCTTGGCCAAACGCAAGCCGGAAGATCCCGACTTTACCGAAAGGTTTGAACTCTTTGTGGCCGGGCGCGAGCTGGCCAATGCCTTTTCCGAGCTAAATGACCCGCTGGATCAAAGGGTACGCTTTGAAGCCCAAGAAGCCCTTAGGGCGGCAGGGGATGAAGAAGCCAATGAAACGGATGAAGACTTCCTAACAGCCTTGGAATACGGCATGCCGCCGACCGGAGGCATAGGTATAGGTATTGACAGGCTGGTCATGTTCTTGACCGACAGCCAATCAATCCGCGATGTCCTCCTCTTCCCGACCATGAAGTCCTTAAACTAAAATCCAAAATATAAATTCAAATGAAAAAAAGACTTGCTTTTTCGGCAAGTCTTTTTTTGCAGTTTATGCAAGCTAAATTCATTTGTATTATTCTGTGTCGGTTTCGCTGTCAAAAGCATGCCCCGCCCCGTCTGCAAGTGCGGCAAAGAAATTAAAGATATCAAGAGAGGCCTTGACCGGGACTATGGGGGTATTATTATCGGAGGCATAAATCATTTCGCCCGAGGCATATTTTATCATGAGTGTACTGCCGAAATCTTGGGGTAGGCCGTCGGTGTAACCACCGGTGCCGTTGAGCTTGGCCAGTTCATGGCGGTCAACCAACTCTTGTAAATCATCCAAGGAAGAAATCGGAACCGAAAACTCATCCTTAAAGACTACCTCATCATATTTGTAGCCGTAGGTGTGGCAGAGAGCCTCATTATTTTTGCGAATAAGCTTGAAATTGCAGAAATCACAAGCTCTTTTGTTTTGGTCTTGGCCTAAAAAGCTTCCTTGGCTCTTAAACTCAAACTCAGTAATTTCTTTAGAAACAATGGTCTTAACGGCATTCTTGCCTGAAAAGTTGTGGCGTTGACCAGGTGCGGGTATTCTGCCATCCTTATCATTGGACGGCAGTTGATTTTTGGACAGACTGTTGAGCAGAAAGAAGCCTGCCAAAAGCAAGCCTATGATAATCAGAGTTATCCAGAGCCATTTCATAAAAACCACCCCCGAAATTTATTTTCAAATAGATTGTATCACTGCTTAAAAGCCAAGTAAAGTGCCATCTTAAAGGCATTGCCTTGAAGAGCCGGCCCCGGCGTGCTACAATCTGACTGAAAACATCAAAGAAGGTGGGCGTTGCCAATATGACAATTGCTGCAATTTTTGCGGGCGGCGTGGGTTCACGCATGGGTGAACAGGCCGGGCCCAAGCAATTTCTGCCCCTGGCCGGTGTGCCGATAATTGCTCGCACGGCTAAAAAGTTTTACGACATGTCTGACATTGATAGCGTAATTGTATTGAGCCCCAAAGATTGGCTCCAAGAAACAGAAGCTCTCTTGGCCCGCCACATGGGCGACACAAGCAAATTACATGTCATAGCCGGCGGAGCGGACAGAACCGGCACCCTAAAAGAGCTTTTAAATTACATCAAGGCTAATATAGAAGTTGATGAAAACACTGTTTTGCTGACCCATGATGCTGTGCGCCCCTTGCTGGATAAGCGTATAATACTTGAAAACATTGAGGCGGCTCGGGAGCATGGAGCCTGTGGGACTTATATACCGGCTGTTGACACAATTGCACAAAGTGTTGACGGCAAAATTCTTACAAGCGTGCCCCCGCGTGACCAAATGTTTTTAACCCAAACCCCTCAATCCTTTAACTTTAAGGAGCTCGTCCGCCACTTCTCGGCTTTGACCGACCAAGAAAAATCCGCCCTTACCGATGTTTGTTCCGTTTTCAGTATAAGCGGCCGGGCGGTTTTTATGGTAAGGGGTATACCGGCCAATATAAAAATAACTTATCCGGAAGACTTGGTTCTGGCAGAGAGCCTCCTGGCCCTGTCTTTGGAAGAAACAAAATAAGTTGAAGTATAAAAAAACCCCTCAAGGTCTGATTTAAATGACCTTGAGGGGTTTTTAATCTAAATGATTGTTAGAAACCGCCCTTTACTGCCGGCTTGGGTCCCATAACAAAGACCATTTCTCCGCCATCCTTAATTTGTGAATGTTTAAGAGTGGGGGAGTTTAGCCTTTGCCCGTTTAAGCTGACACTTTGCACATAAACATTTTTAGAATTTTGATTTTCAACACTTATGGTTAAGGTCTTGCCTTGGCCCATATCTACTATGGCTTTTTCAAGATTTGGGGAGCCTATACGATACTCGTCTGTGCCCCCGATGGGGTAAAAACCCATGGCAGAAAATACATACCAAGAGCTTAAGGTACCGGCATCGTCATTGCCGTCAAGGCCGTCGGTGTCGGTGCTGTGTCGGTTTTCCAGAGACCAACGCACCCATTTTTGGGTTAAATCCGGTCTGCCGGCATCACAGAACAAATAGGGGGTATGAATATCATGCTCGTTACCCAGCCAATAGCCGCCGCCCGGGTTTAGGGCCGCACGGTTGCGGCTGGCATCCTTCATAAAATTATCCAACTCGCTGACAAAATAGTCAGAACCAAAAAGCTCTAACATACCGCTTGTATCATGTAAAACGCTCCAACGCCAGTGGCGGATACTGCCCTCACAGTATGAATAGGCGACCTTGGTTGAAAAAATATCATCATAGTAGCTGGTGTAGTTTAAGGGGGGGAGTTTTTCCCAAGAGCCATCTGCATTCTTGCCTTGAAAGTATTTGGTGTCGGGGTTCCAAATATTCTTGTAATTCATAGATTTTTCTCTGAAGAGAGCCGCATCATCTTCACGCCCCAGGGCTTGGGCTAAAAGGGCAATTGAGCCGTCTGCGCAAGCTAATTCCAAGGTTTTGCTGACTGAATTTTTAGTCAGGTCAGCCGGCACATAACCGTAGTCCAAGAAAGCTTTTAAGTCTTGGTGGGCTTCTTTTCCGGCTCCCCAGGTTTGTAGGGATGCAGACTTCATAAATTCAAAAGCTTCTTCAACTTGAAAATCGTCTATACCCTTAAGATAACTTTCCGCAATAACCATATTGGCGGGGGTGCCGAACATAGAACCCGAATCACCCGTGCCGGACGGCCAACGGGGGAAAATCCCATCTTCTTTGGCCATGAGGATAAGGCTCTTGATGCTGTCAAGTTGGACCTGTGGTGCAATAAGAGCGTAGAGGGGGTGGGTGGTTCTGAAAGTGTCCCAAAGTGAGAGGTCGGTGCGGTAGGTGAAATCTTCCGCAAGGCCGACTTTTTCTTTAAAACCCAGGTATTGGCCGTTTACATCGGTGAAATTTGTGGGCATTATCATGGTGTGGTAGAGGGCTGTGTAGAAAATAGTATTTATCTCCGGGTCATCGCTTTCGATTTTTATAGAAGATAAGGCATCTTCCCAATCAAAAACAGATTTATCCCTTATGCCGTCAAAATCCAAATCGCCGGCTTCGGCTTCAAGGTTTTCGCGGGCATTTTCCAAACTTACAAAGCTAATGCCAACCTTTAATTCAACCGCTTTGCCCTTAATATTACCAAAGTTTATATCTGCACCGGTGTCATTTCCAAAGGCTTCTGTGCTATCGGCCTGTGTTTTACCTTCGCTCCAAGTTGAATAAGATTCAAAGGGGGTATCAAACTTTGCTACGAAATAACCCTTGAGCCCGCCGTAACGGCCGGTGAAACCGGTAAAGACCCTGCTTTCGCCGGTAACTTCCATGGCCTGTGGGTCAATCTTGACCTTACCTTCTTCCGCACGACCGCCGATGAGAAAACTTGTGGCATCCAGTAAAAGGCGAGCGTCTTTATCAGAGCCGAAAGTGTAGCGGTGGGCACCTACATGTTGGGTTGTGGTAAGTTCAGCCAAACAATCAATAGCGGGCAGATGAACGGCATAATAGCCGGCGCTTGCCACTTCATTGTCATGTGAGAAAATTAGCGGCTTTTTTAAACGCTTTTCGGCCTTGAAGTCGCCTATGGTGGGTGTCACCCTAAAATGCCCCATGTCGGTAACACCGGTGCCCGAAAGCCTGGTGTGGCTGAAGCCCCACAAATGGTGTTGCCAGTAATGGTAGCCCGATGTGCCGATTTTAATCAGATTGGCGCCGCCCGCCACCGTTGTGTCGGGGCTCAAGCGCACAAGCCCGAAGGGGGAGGTAGCGCCCGGGAAAAGCATGGCGCCGGCCCAAGGTATGCCGCCGGTGCCTATAAAGGGGTCAACCCATTGGCCATATTGGCCTGTCTTAAGTTCAGGCATTTCAACATTTAAGCGAACATTACCGGTCCGAAATAAGGAACTCAAAACGATAAGTATGCTTACCAAGGAACTGAAAAACTTGAGAAAAAACTTCAACATTGTTTACCTCCCTCGAGTGTTAAAAGAATATGTGTTTTAGCCCATATGAGTTTAAAAATTTGCTTGGATATAATATAAGATAAAACAGACTTTTTTTCAAGAAAAACATATTTTCAACTTTTGCCATTGAGAGTCTGCTGTGATATAATCAGCCTTGATTATATAATAGGTGCAGTATTTATATTTCGATGGGGGAAAAATGAAAGAACGAGTAATACAATTTGGCGAAGGCAATTTTTTGCGTGGTTTTGTTGACTATTTTCTCTTCAAAATGACACAAAAGGGTCTCTTTGAAGGCAAGGTCACGGTTGTGCAACCCATAGCCCAAGGCAAGGTTGGGCTTTTAAACGAGCAAGCCGGTAAATATAATTTATATTTACGAGGTTTGGAAAAAGGGCTCTTAAAAACCGAGCACTCCCTGATTGATGTTATTTCACGCGGCCTCAACCCCTACGAAGATTTTGAAGCTTTTCTGCAACTTGCAGAAAATAAGGATTATCGCTTTATAATCTCAAACACCACCGAAGCCGGCATAGCCTTTGATGACACTTGCTCTTTTGACGACAGGCCGGCCGCCTCCTTCCCGGGCAAACTAACTCAACTGCTTTATCGCCGTTTTGAAAAAGGCCTGCCCGGTTTTATAATATTGCCCTGCGAGCTTATTGATAATAATGCGGATGAACTTAAAAAACATACCCTTGCTTATGCCCAAAAATGGCGGTTGGGGCAAGCTTTTGAAAACTGGCTTGAGTCGGAAAATATCTTTGCCAACACTTTGGTGGACAGAATCGTCACGGGCTACCCGGAAGATGAGGCCATGTCCTTAAACCCTGAAGACAAATTGCTAAACACGGCCGAACTTTTTCACCTTTGGGTAATTGAGGGCAATTTTGAAGACGAACTGCCCCTACAAAAAGCGGGCTTCAATGTGGTTTGGGCAGATGATGTGGGTCCTTATAAAAAACGCAAGGTCCGCATCCTAAACGGATGTCACACGGCGATGGTGCCGGCCGCTATTTCAGCCGGGCTTGAAACTGTTAAGGAATCTATGGAAGATAAGGATGTTTCAAGCTTTTTGCAGCACTGTTTGTATGAAGAAATCCTGCCGGCAATAGGTAATTCAAATGAAGACCGGCAATTTGCCGCAGATGTTTTAGAACGCTTCAGGAACCCTTTTATCAAGCATCAATTGCGGGCGATTGCCCTGAATTCCGTAAGTAAGTTTGCGGTAAGGGTTTTGCCCAGCTTGCTTGACTATAAAAATATGTATGGGGATAATCCCAAAGGGTTAACCATGGCCTTGGCCTTTCTGATAAATTTTTATAAAAATGAAAAACCACAAGACTTACCGCAAATTATCGATTTTATGAAGGGGGCCGAAAGGGCACAAATACTTTCATCAAAAGATATTTGGGGCTGTGACTTGTCATTTTTATTGCAGGATGTGGAATCTTGCCTGGAACTTATTGATAAAAAAGGTGTAAGGGAGGCAATGCAGTGGGCGATATCGTAATCAATCCGGCCGACAATGTCTCGGTTTCACTTGAAGACGGCCACAAAAAAGCCTTAAAAGATATTGAAATCGGGCAAGAAATTATAAAGTACGGCTACCCCATAGGTAGGGCCACGGCAGCCATAAAAAAGGGTGACCGGGTCCACAGCCATAATTTGGAAACGGCCCTGGGTGAAGTTTTGGCTTATGACTATAAGCCCGATTACGCTTGGCCCAAAGCCCTAAAGCCTCTTAACATAGAGGCCTATGTTCGTCAAAACGGTGATATAGGAATAAGAAATGATATTTGGATAATAAACACGGTTGGATGTGTAAACAAGACGGCGGAAAAACTATCGGAAATTACAGGTGCTTTTAGCTTTTCACATCCCTACGGTTGCAGTCAGTTGGGTGATGACCAAAAGGTCACTCAACTTATTTTAAGCGGCCTTATAAAACACCCCAATGCCGGCGGTGTTTTGGTCTTGGGCCTCGGTTGTGAAAACAATAACATTGATGAAATGAAAAAGGTCATAGGCGATTACGACCCGCTGCGTGTTCGTTTTTTGGTAACGCAAGAGTGTTCGGACGAAATAGAAGAAGGCAAAAAAATAATAGAAGAACTGAAAGCCATAGCCTCAAAAGACAAACGCCAAAGCGTCAGTATAGATCGTCTGAAAATAGGCCTCAAATGCGGTGGCTCGGATGGCCTGTCGGGCATAACGGCAAACCCGCTTGTGGGCCACGCAACAGATAGGCTTTGTGCCATGGGGGCCTCTGCCGTCTTAACTGAAGTGCCTGAAATGTTCGGTGCGGAAGAACTGCTCTTTAAGCGCTGTGTTTCGAGGAAAATTTTTGAAGAAGCGGTTCAAATGATAAACAATTATAAAAAATATTTCATGGAACACGGCCAGCCCATTTACGAAAACCCATCACCGGGCAATAAAGAGGGCGGTATCACAACGCTTGAAGAAAAATCTTTGGGTTGTGTGCAAAAAGGCGGCAGCGTTCCCATAGTTGATGTTTTGGACTACGGCGACACGATAAGCAAGCCGGGCTTGAGCCTTTTAAACGGCCCGGGCAATGATATTGTATCAATAACCAACATGACAGCGGTGGGCTGTCACCTAATCTTATTTACCACAGGGCGGGGTACCCCCCTGGGGGGCCCGGTTCCCACACTCAAAATTATGACCAATGATAAAATCTCAAAATTAAAACCTCATTGGACCGATTTTAATGCTTATAGCAGAGACAATAAAAAAACAGCAAAGGCTTTGGTTGAGCTCATAAGTCAAACCGCAAGCGGGAAAAAGGCTAAAAACGAAGAAGCGGGCTACCGTGAAATAGCAATTTTTAAAGACGGCGTAACCCTGTGATATGAAGCCGATCTATAGGATAAAGAACAAAAGGAAAAAGGAGAATTAATATGATTCCGGCAATGAAAAAAGCAGACTATTCAAAGGCCTTCAGCCTTGAGAAGATTGAAGGTATAAGCCTTGAGGCTGTAAGCCATAAGGTGTTAAGGGCCCTTGAAAGTGTCAAGACAAGCTCATTTAAAGTTGACGGTAACATTAAAGTCAAGGCCATAAGGGAAGATAGCAAAAGAACAAATTATATTGACAAGACCCGCCTGGTCAGTGATGAAAAATACATCTTAAACATTAATAAGACCCAAGACGGGGCACTGGTTGAGGTTTACTATGTAGCTGACAAGGCTCTTTTCTATGCGGTGTTGGCTGTCCTGGCCATGGCAGAAGAAAACCTCTTCCCTCAAGGCGAATCGGAAGACTATCCGCTTTTCCCCATTCGCGGGCTTATAGAAGGTTTTTACGGCCGGCCTTGGAGCTTTGAAGAGCGCAAGGGCATGATAGCCTTGGCGGCCAAAAATAAGATGAACACCTTCTTCTATGCTCCCAAGGATGATGACTATCACCGCAAGCTCTGGCGTGATTTCTACCCTGCTCAAGAGTTAGAGCGTTTGGCAGCTTTGAATGAAGCCTCTAAGGATTGTTTTATTGATTTTCATTACTGCATAGCCCCCGGTTTGTCGGCAAAATATTCCGATGACCAAGAGTTTGAAACTCTTGTCAAAAAGACCAAACAGCTCTATGACGCCGGGATTAATAATTTCGGTCTGCTTTTTGATGATATCAATTTAGAGCTTGAGTATGAAGAAGACAAGGCTGTTTACGGTGAAACGGTTAATGCTCACATTGACTGGATTAACAGGTACGAAGCCGCCCTGAAAGAAATTGATGAGAAAACTAAACTTACAGTTTGTCCCACCGTCTACTGCGGTAGGGGGGATGAATATTATATTGCAAAATTGGGTCAAAATATTGGTCCGGCCGTCTCGATTTTTTGGACCGGGCGCGATGTTTGTTCCAGGGACTTGACTTCACCCGAAGCCTTCTACTTCCACGAACATACTAACCACAAAATTCTTTATTGGGACAACTACCCGGTAAATGATGCCGAGATGTACAATGAAATGCATATTGGCCCGATAAAGGGGCGCGACAAGGACCTTTACCTGTATTCCGAAGGCCTGATAGCCAACTGCATGGAATATGTTGAGTGCACCAAGATACCCCTAATCACCATTTCCGACTACCTTTGGGACAGTGAAAATTACGACCCGGACGCTTCATGGGCCGCGGCCATAGAGCAAGTTGTGGGCAAAGAAGACGCAGAGGCTTTTGCTGTTATAGGCGACCATATGCTTTTTTCTTACCTGCGTGACGACAATTCCAAGCGTATGATCAAGGTTTTGGAAGCCGCCGCTTTTGATGTAAAGTGGGGGAAGCCGCAGGCGGCTTTTGAAAAACTCACAGCCTATATTGAAGAAATGGACGATTGCATAGCCTACCTTAAAAGCGGAAAACCGATTTGCCTTGAGCTTGGTAAGTGGGCAGAAAAGTTTTATGCTCTGCGTGATATCGTGGCTCAAATGCCAAAATTGCTCAAAGACCCTTCAAAGAAAAACAAGGAAGATTTTCTAAATTTCATAGATGTTTATGAAGCCAAGCCGGGTGTTTTGGCCCGTTTCCATTTCAAGCAAGAATTAAGTTCGGTAATGGATGTTTTTGACTTCTGAAAATAAAGAAGGGGGCAACCGTAATGGCAAAAATTTATCAAAATATTAGGCAGCTTATCGGTAAAACACCCTTGGTCAGCCTGCAAAAATTTGCGAAAGAAAATGAGCTTCATGCTAACTTAATAGCCAAGTTGGAATTTTTGAACCCGGCAGGCAGTGTGAAAGACAGGGTGGCCTTGGCCATGGTGGAAGAGGCCCAAGCAAGCGGCCGTTTAAAAGAAGGCTCTGTTATAATCGAACCCACCAGCGGTAACACGGGCATAGGTTTGGCCTGTGTTGCTGCCTCAAAAGGCTATAAGCTTATAATAACCATGCCCGAAACAATGAGCCTTGAACGCCGCAACTTAATTAAAGCCTACGGTGCCGAACTTGTTTTGACAGACGGTTCTCTGGGGATGACGGGCGCCATCAAGAAGGCCGAAGAACTGGCAGCTGAAATACCCAATAGCTTTATAGCTGTCTCTTATAC
>LSQX01054858.1_pt1 | contig 22666 bp, 26 predicted proteins | sample 654561 | NCBI WGS metagenome assembly LSQX01 (sample SAMN04489861, study PRJNA283612) | anaerobic digester metagenome | isolation source: 4 biogas reactors fed with cattle manure at either 37C or 55C with and... | place: Denmark: Kongens Lyngby | collected 2014
ACTCTTCCAGCTAGGCTAGTTCCAGTTCAGACATCGGCGGTATTTTCGTGGCAAATTCAGTAACTTTATTTGCCACATTTCTCACAGAAGACCTTTGAAGAAATCACCACGCCAAACCGTATTAGCTTCATAAAAATAACTTCAGGACTCCTCTCCAAAACCATTACAATCTCGCCGATAACCCTTACACTCAACAACCAAACCTCACAGCTATTTCTCGTCTAGTTCAGTCCAACACATACCTCATCGAACCCCCTTAACTGATCCTAAGACGTTTCTTACATGCACGAAGAAACCCATGGCAACAAAATTGCAGAGACTAAAATTCAAGACCAAGTTCACACACTTACCTTCCTAACCCACTTACCCCGCAAAAAACCTACCGGTACCCCCCAAGAGCCGATCTACCTGCTCCACACAAATTTTCAAATCAACCACTACGCTGACCTCCATTTACAAAACACCTAACCTATGCCTAATCACGAAAACTCCAACCCCCCCCCACCTTCCAAAACCAAAGCTCATACAAAAAAATCACTCACTCACACCGAATTCAACACAATACAAAACAAACCCACACACTAACCTATAACCCCGACAACCAAACAAACCTTACCAACCCAAAAAAAACAACACATATACAACCCAAAAGACCACAACTTACGAAAATACTTCAAAACCCAAATGCTAGCACTAAACATCCAAGACGAATTAAACTCCATAACAAAACACACAACCAACACCTACCATAAAACCCAGAGCCTCAGAATAAACAAACTCAACTACATATGCCAGCATCCAACCTATACATAAGACAAAAGACACAAATCAACAAACTCCAAACAGCTAAAGAAATGATACGGACGCTAGGAATAAACCCAGAGCAACTAATAACAAAAGAGGCACTATCCAAAAGTGCAACAACCCACAAAGACCAAGAGAACCACAAAAATCACCAGTTCACAGTGCTTACCAACCACATAAAACTGTTAATTCATCAAGCGGCAACAGGATAAATTCGTGTCAGGGCTGTCGAATCCCAGCGAGTCCGCCATCAACCTCTTTTGCAATAACTGTTAATGGACAACCATTTTAACGACTATTACAATGACTAAAAAGGCAATAGCTATTTTGTTATTCTATAGTATACCCAACCACTAATGTTGTATAGCAAATTACCGATAATCAATGCGAATGCAGGCATAGCAGGTAAAATGTACCAGAAAAGCTTTGTTTGCGCGACAGTAAACAAACCCAATACAACAACTATCCAACTGATAACCAAAATATCGGCTCTACTTTGTTTCTTAAAAGCATTATAAATACCAAAGGTAACGGCAAAGGGAAGTATTACAGCCCAAAACAACTCGTAAGTTATTAAACCTTGGAAGTAAAAAAGGAAATTTCCGCCATGTCCTTCGAGGGGAGTTATCAATCGGGAAAAATTTGAATAAACAAAAAAACTATCCCAAAAATCCTTAGATAAATAACTCATAAAAACGATGTAAGGAATAAAAATCATCCCAGCAGTGCCAAAGAAAAGACCAAACTGCTTGGTTAAAGCAAAGCGAATGTCCTTCGTGAATAATAAAAATGCAAGCAATATCACAGGTATAAGTAATGCTTCTAGTTGTTTAGTCATCAATGCCAAACCAAAAAAGATTCCACTCAACATAGCATACTTTAGTGTTAAATTTTTATTGTCTTTGCTAAGTATTAGATAGTAAATACTAGCCAATATAAAGAAAATTAAGGGTACATCCATCATAAGATGTGTGGCATAATCGTAAAATGTAACGAACGATCCTAATACAAAAACTGCAATTATACCGACTTTATTGTTGTAGAGTTTTCTGCCCAGCAAATAAATCATAATCAAAGACAAAAAACCAAAGAAAACAACCCAAATTCTTGTTGCAAAAAGGGTTAATCCAAAGACCTGATAAGAAATAGAGGTTAACCACATGAGTAAGGGAGGCTTTCCTACCCACCATGCTGGTTCGCCAATAACCCATGGAGACCAATAATCACCGCTTTTTAAGATGTGAAAACTGATTTGGCTATATGTTTTCTCGTCAGCAGCCCAAAGGGGAGGATTGTTAATGTTTAAAAGATAAATGGCGGTAAATCCAAGAATCAAAACAACACAAACAAAGTTGATGGGGGAAGCAAACCAAGATCTGCAGAAGCTGCTTTTGGCAATTGATTGAGCGGTATGCCTATTTTTCCATGAAGTATAGATGTAACGAAAGATTATAAAAATAACAGTTATCCATACAAAACAAAATAGTATGTTAAATACAATAGTACTCAAAAAAATAGGTGAAATATTTTGGGTCTCGCTAGGTAAAGACGCGCTTAGACGCAAAGCGTAGAGGTTATAGTCACTGGAACCAAAATAGACAGTATTGTTGACAATCGCAGGTGAAGAGTCAATGATACGGTTTGTCGGGTAGCACCATTTTACTGACCCCGTATAAGCGTCGAGGCAATAGAGATTATAATCTTGGGAACCCACAAATAAGTTACCGTTAGCGACAGCAGGAGATGACTCAACCCAATAACCAGTTTGGGTATGCCATAACTTTACCCCATCAAACGCATCAAAGCAATATATACCACCATCTTCGGAGCCCACGAAGACTCGACCATAAGCTACAGCTGCAGAGGAGCAAATAGTGTCGCCAGTTTGATAAGTCCAAGTTCTTTTACCTGTCGACGCGTTTACGCAGGTCAACCAACCATCGTACGAACCAATATAAATATAGCCGTCGCATATAGCAGGTGAGTTTTTGGTACTGCCCGTATGAGTGCGCCATTTCAATTCGCCTGTTGAAGCGTTTATCGCGTAGAGATGGAAATCGTCGCAGGCAACAAAGACTACACCATCAGTTTCTGCGGGAGAAGATTGCACACGGTATTCAGTCGGGTAAGCCCAAAGTATTTCACCTGTTGAGGCATTAAAGCAATATAAATCATGTAATCCTGAACCGATAACCAATCTATCATCAAAAACTATAGGAGAAGATAATATGCTGCCTCCAATCTCAACAGCCCAAATGGGTATACCGTTTGATAGGTTAACGCAGTAAACCCAGCCGTCGTATGAACCAATATAGACCTTATCTTCGCAGATAGCAGGTGAAGAGTTTACTTCATGCCTAGTTTGAAAACACCATGACAACTCACCGGTCGCGGCATTTAGACAATAGAGATAGTGATCTTTACTACCAAAAACTACTTTGTCACCTACTACTGCTGGAGAAGACACAACTGAAGCACCCATAGAAAAATTCCATAGAGGCTGAGCTGAAATAGCAGCAGTATTACTAATAGTATAGCCATTTCGGGCAGTGTTACCACGAAACATTGGCCAATCACAGCTACCTAAGGTACCAGCAACCATTGAAAAAACTAAAAGAAAACAAAGTAAGAACAAGCTAACAAATACCCAACTCTGTTTTCCCATTGTTTGCCGCCAGAGACCTCTTGTATATCTTACCATATATAATCTGCTGTAGGCAAATTTTGATCAGATTCCAGACTAACTAAAGCAAGCACTAAGCTTAAAAAATAAATAAAAGGAAAACAGGTGAATTATTCGCGGCTTGAGAGCACCAAAATGTAGTCTGCCGTATCAGCACACATATCAGCTGCCTGCTCAATAAACTCTAACAAATCGTCAAAAATGACTAAAACACCTGAATTCATGGTTTCACCATATTTGACAAATAAACTTTTGGCTTTAAGATATTCGTCGTCAATAAAATGCTCGATATCACCTACTTTCTTTGCTTCCTTTATAGCCTCATTGGGCGCTGAGGATATTTTTTCAATGCTACCTCTAAGAGTTTGAGCAGTTTCAACCAATTTCGAAGTCATGAAAACAGTTTTATCAGATAGTTCTTTTGGAATATCTACTTCAAAAAGCATTTCAAGGCATCGAGCAGCATCTTTTACATGGTCAGCTAGTGTATCTAAGCGTTTTACTAGATGCAGGAGGTCTTCTCGATAGTCTGAAACAAGCGCTGCACCCTTTGATAATTCCATGAAAGTATCTGTACGTAATGCGTCTACTTCTTCTTCTGCTTTATAGAGATTCTCAATGTATATTTTTGCCTCTTGAAAGTTCTTCTCTGAGAAGCATTTTGTTGCCTTCTGCAGCCAAGTAACTGTGTCAAAAGCCTTTGTTATTTGTTCATGCGCGAGTTCTAAACCTCTTGTTCGACGTCGCTGCTCGAACCAGTCGTAACTTCTCTTTTCCACCTGCACCAACTCCAATTACTAAACAAATACTCTAACTTGTAGATATAACCCTTCCTTAAGCGCTTAATTCCCCAAGTTTCCACTTAACCCAAGAAGTTTTATTCTATTTGCTATTACCATGCACAAAATACTAGCCCAAAAACTCTTAAATATCAAATTGCCAAAAATAATGCTCTATTTACAGGCAATCATAATCTAAAAAGAATGCAGTAACACTGTTTAAACTTGCATGACAGCTTTTGCCAATTCAATCTTGTTTTGGAATGTTATCATCATTGTATTGGCAATTGTTACTGTCAAATCTAATCTTTCAATGCGCTCTTTTAAGTATGAATCCTTGATGTCAATTACCATAGTATCAAGAAAATCAGCGTAAAATTCTGCTACCCCAAATGCGGAAACCTCAAAACCCAATCCTTGTAGCATTTTATCCGCTGGACCCTTAATCGTTGCTCCTGCAACTATTGGGCTTACTGCCACCACACGTCCATTCGTCCGCTTCAAGGCATCCTTAATGCCTTCAACAGATAGAATGGTACCGATACTTACAATGGGATTACTGGGACAAACTATGACTAAATCTGCGTTAACAATGGCTTCTAATACGCCCGGTGCAGGCTTTGACGAGCAACCACCGATAAAGTCCACGCCTAAAAAATCATCTCGGCATCGATTTTTTACGAAGTATTCTTCAAAATGAAGTGAACCAGCTGGAGTTCTAATTCTTGTTTCAAAACGGTCGTTGCTCATAGGTAAAATTTTGGCTTTAACGCCTAAACTACAGCGTATCTCATCAGCTACCTCTGATAGTGTAGCGCCTTGTTTTAGACGGTTGGTTCGATAAATGTGTGTTCCCAGATCACGGTCCCCAAGATTAAACCAAGTATCCACACCAAATTGTTTGAGCATATCTAAGCATTGAAAAGTATCACCGTTGATTCCCCAACCCTTTTTGTCATCAACCACACCTGCCAACGTATAAGTAACGATGTCTACGTCTGGGCTTATATATAGCCCAAAGAGAGTAATATCATCGCCTGTGTTAATGACAACTGAGAGATCCTCAGAGTTGGCTATTTGTGACAAACCCGTTAAGAATTTGGCTGCTCCTACGCCACCAGCTAATGCAGTTATCTTCAGAATTTGCGCTCTCCCATCTGCACCTCAAGCATAAATATTTAAAATGGGTTGAAATATTTAAGAAAAACAAATAAAGTAAGAGTTTTTATTGCGCTGGAGCTTCGGCTTCTGCTTCTGGTTCAGTATCGTCTAGCTCTGAGACTGGAGCTTCTTTAGGCAGTTCTGTTGGGGCAGCAATGAGTTTAGATTTGCGTATGCCAACATGTCTTAGAGGTGCAATAATTTTGGCTTGGTTGTAGATATCTGAAGCAATTTTCCCAAGAACCATTTCTTGAACAAATTGATCCAACGTTAACGCGGTAGCTTTATCACGAATGATTTTTTCCATCATATCACGAATAAATTGTTCTTGCGAGGTTTTGATCCGGGATAGAGTCAGTGCTGAAACGGAGATACGTAATTTAAAACCATCTTTTGTGGATAAATTGAATAATCCATCTACCTTGGTTGTTCTTCTGCGAACCAAGCTTCGAAGGAAATCACGTGAATATTCGTGACCCTTAAAGAGAGTTCTAGCCGTTTTCCCTTCAATCTTATGAATTTGGAAGAACATCTTTAGATAATGATGTGAAAAATCACCGGTAATATCATAGAGTGTTGCTTCTACGACGCGGTCAATTAACATTTGTTCTTCTTGGGCTGGAATGGAGCCTAGCTCTATGTTGCCAAAGAATGATGGCGCAACAACCATATACCATGATTTGCTACGCCACTTATCGCGAATATGCTTTGCTGATTTAGTCGACAATGGTTATTTCTCCGAACCGTTCCAGAAGATTCTCAACGACGTATTAAAACTTTTAGCGTTTTTTTGTTATTTTTTCTCTGTTACCCATGTATTTTCTTAGCACTTGGGGTATAGTTATCGTTCCGTCCTCGTTTTGGTAGTTCTCAATGATGGCTACAATGGTGCGACCCGTGGCGATGGCAGTGCTATTTAGGGTATGTACTGGACCAATTGGCGGTGCACCCTCTTTGGCTCTGTAGCGAACTCCGAGGCGGCGCGCTTGGTAGTCAGTGCAGTTGCTACAGGAAACAACTTCGCGGTAATCATCCTGAGCAGGCATCCAGGCTTCGATGTCATATTTTTTGGCAGCTATAGTACCTATGTCGCCTGTACAGACGTTAACCACGCGGTAAGCTAAACCGAGTTTCTGATATAGCAACTCAGCGTTAGCGAGGAGCTCCTCATGTAGTTTGGAGGAGTCTTCCGGTTTACAGAAGATGAATTGTTCAATTTTATTGAACTGGTGGGTGCGAAAGATGCCGCGTGTATCTTTGCCGTGTGCGCCAGCCTCTTTACGGAAACATGTGCTGATACCAGCCATTTTGATTGGCATTTCATCGAGTTTTAGCACCTCATTCCAGTACATTGCTCCCAGTGGATGCTCACTGGTGGCGATCATGTAGAGGTCTTCACCCTGGATTCTGTAAAGCACCTCCGCGAAGTCGCCTAAAGAGGTTACTCCCTCGTATGCACCTCGCTTCATCATGTAAGGTGGAACGATTGGCGTGTAATCCCTGTTTTGCAGTTCCTCAAGTGCAAAATGCATCAGCGCCATGTCGAGCATGGCAACGTCGTTTTTGAGGTAGAAGAAGCGTGATCCGGTGATTTTGCCTGCGCGTTCCATATCGATCTGGTTGAGTGGGATTGCAAGGTCAATGTGGTTTTTAGGCTGGAAACTAAACTGTGGGATTGTTCCCCATTTCTTAACTGTGATGTTTTCGCTAGAATCTTTGCCGACTGGAACACTATCTTCCAGCAGGTTTGGCAGTGTTAGTAGGTAATTTTTGATTTGAGCTTCCTGCTCCACAACTCGCTTCTCGGCATGGGTAATTTTCTGGTCGACCTCCGTAGCTTTTCGAAATTGGATATCTGCGTTTTGGCAAGCTTTTTTGAGTTTAGCTATTTCGACAGTGACTTGTTTACGTTCATGACGCAGACCATTTAGTTTGGTGTTGTTTGCTCGCCAATCCTTGTCGAGTAAAATGAGTTCATCTAACATCTTTAAGCAGTCAGGGCTATTACGTTTGGAAAGGTTACTTCGTACGAATTGGGGATTTTCGCGGATAAGCTTGATGTCCAACATGTGGTTACAGGACCCGATTCTCTACTTGGATGAGGTATTATTTAACTATACTATACCAGGCAAGGAATACCGTTTTTAACAGTGTCAAGCATCAGTAGAAATTAATAATTGGTTAGATTACGTTAGGATGGCAACATAGATTATACAAACTTTTTGGCATCTTTTAACAAACCAGAAACTACTCTGTACAGATCCTCTGCAACCAATCGCTTTTCTTTATCACCATCAATGCGGATAAGTTCACCATTGTCAACATATTTTAGATAAACCTCTCGAACTTTACGCTGAGTGTCTAATGTCTCCATAACCGACTTTTTACGTTGCAACCGCTCAAGAACTTTCTCAGGGGATACGTCAATAAAGACGCTCAAATCCGGTTGCAAAGAGCGTGTATTGATAGTTTTAATCCAGTCTAAGCTAAGCCCAGCGCTTCCTTGGTATGCTAGTGAGGAGTAGATGTATCGGTCGCAGATAACCAGCTTCCCCTTGTCCAAAGCAGGCTTAACTTCATTGTGCATATGCTCAATACGATCTGCAGCAAAGAGTAGTGCTTCTGCTTCTGTTGGCAGTCGCTCATTTTCGTATAGGTAACATTCACGGATAAAATTGCCTATTTTGCCACTACTCGGCTCTGCAGTGAGTAAAACATTATATGTTTTAAAGAATTTTTCTGCTAAAATTGCAGCTTGAGTTGTTTTTCCGCTCCCATCTAAACCTTCGATGACTATGAAAATGCCCTTTTTCACCACATACTTCACTGCCTTGCTACTTAGCGTTAGACATTATAGGGACACATAAATAATTAATCTACCAACTGAGAGATTAATAATGCCTAAAGTATACTGGGGAGAAATAAAGGATCCAGTACACGGTTATGTGTACATAACTGAAGACGAAAAAACAGTTATTGACACTTACCCAATGCAACGATTACGGCGACTTCGTCAACTCGCAGGTTCCGAGTATGTTTATCCAGGCGCCAACCACACACGTTTTGAACATAGTCTCGGCGTAATGTACCTAGCAGGTCAAGTTCTAGTTAATCCAAACATCTCAAGGGTAATAAGCGGTGAAGAAATAGATATGTGCCGCATTTCAGCACTTTTGCATGACTGCGGTCATGGACCATTCTCTCATGTGTTTGAGCATTTATTACTCAAAGATTTGAACAAAACTCATGAAGACATTACTTCTTGGTTAATTGAGAAAAGTGAATTAGCTGACAAACTCTCTAGAATGGGTTATAATCCTAAAGAAATCGGGGCTCTAGCAGTTGGTAAACTTAACAAAAAAAATCGTGCTTTTCTTGATCAAATAATCAGTAGCGCTGTAGATGTTGACAAACAGGATTTTATTGTCCGAGACACATACCATACAGGAGCTGAATACGGTTTTATAGATGTCTACCGCCTCATCCATGCTTTAGATCTTTTAGGCGAGAACTTGGCAGTAGAATTAGGCGCATTATCAGCACTTGAAGCATTCGTTATAGCCCGTATTGAGTCGTTTAAAAGCATATACTTCCACCGTGTGGGTCGAGCAGCCCAGATTATGTTAGCAATGGCGATGGACAAAGCAGACCAAGAACTCGGTTTGACCACATTCAAAACCCCTGAGGAATACTTAGCTTTAGATGACTACACAATTTGGGGATCCCTTAAGAAGTGCAAAGCTTCAAACGAAATCATTAATGACCTAGAAAACCGCCGTATGCTTAAATGTGCTTATGAACGCACCTTTTACCAAAAAGACGACATGATCACCAACCTTTTTGGTCAAGAATCGCACCGTAATCAAATTAGGGCAGAAATCGCCAAGGAGGCAGGCGTCGGGTTGGACGTGGTTATAATCGACGTGCCCACGGTTCCGTCGGTGCCTTATCACCATGCCGTGTTGTTGGAATCAACAGAAATTCCCGTGTTTACTCGAAATCCAGCGGGAGAAAAGAAACTTCAGCGATTAAGCGAGAGCTCAAAAATCTTTGAAACTCTCAAAGGCTTCATGAACATCCTAAGGGTTTACACAGACAGCACTAACCGCTACAAAGTAGAGGAAGCAACTTCTAAGGTACTAGGTCAGATACCTACTGCGGGTAAAATCTCATTTTAACCTCAATCAAACAGTTTCTTATATACTAGTCCTTGCTAAAGAGAATAAATAGAGCAAGAAGAGCGCGTGGGTAAGGTAACAAATGTCAAACCAAAAGAATAGTGCAGACGATAAAAAGATAATCAGCGTCAGAATTAAGCGAAAAACTGAACTACCAGTTACGCCGCCAGTGCTTTATAGCAAGCAAGAAGTACGCAGATTTGTAAATGAATTCGTTTCATCATGGATTCGGGGTGACATAGTTATTCGCTTCCCTACAGCTGCTGAACTCGGGAAAAAAACCCCATTAAGCTTAGTTTTCCCCCATGACCCATCAGTAAGCGCCGAATTAAAAATTAAAGAATACTACATAGACTTGCTCTCTGTAGTCGCAGGAATCAAGCCATCTTCAGTTGAGCAACAAGAAAAAGCAATAGATGAAATATTCAAAATGATGCTAATGTTCCGTAGTGCCAATCGCATTGAAGGAAAAATTATCTCAAATGAAATTGAGAAACGAGTTCAAAAAATAGAAGAAGTAATCCAAAATCAAGTTAAATTGGTTGATCAAATAACAAAATTCCTTTTCACACCCAAAAAGTCAGTGAAAAAGAGCAAACAGAAGAAGCTTAACAATTAAAAAAAGAGTTCTAGAAGAGTAAGGTTTATTCGAGGGAAATTGTATTCTGCTTGTGTTTTCGAACTATTGCATGCTCCGGTAGTATAGTCCGGTCAAGTATACCGGCCTTTCGAGTCGGTGACCCGGGTCCGAATCCCGGCCGGAGCACTATTCTTTGCCTTAGCAGGTATGTCGTGATAAATGCGTTTTCTCTGGATTGCCATGCAGGTGTTCTTTGTGTCGATCAAGTTCGCTATGGGTTCGAAAGGTTTTACCGCATATTTCGCATGCAAACAAACTCTTAGGCATCTTATCTAATGGTTCTTCAGGAATTGGAGGCGATTTAGGTGGAACGGATCTACTTGATAAAATAGGTATATTCATTATTTATTGCACTTCAAAATAATAATTTCTTCTTATTACATTCATAAACTTCTGTGGTTGCTATGAAGCAATACATAAAATAAAGCTTATGTCGCAAGCGTCCATTGAAGCGCCATGAAAAAGGTTTTTTCATAAAAAAAAAGGGTAAGCTGGTTATTAGCTGTCTGCCGCAATGTGGGCAAAAGGTAGCGTTTGTGTCTACGTGTGAGCCACAATTTGGGCAATATCTTGTCGTTTGTGCATTTAGTGGTGGAGGAAGAGTGTATGTTGATTGACTATAGGAGGCTGTGTTGGCGATAATTTCATTGAGAAGAGGGCGATCGCTAGAATTAGCCATGCAGTCCGTACCAATATTAAGCCTCCTCCTGCAATTATCGTTAAGATTGCACCCTGAACAACAAGGCACCTGGCAGTGTGAAACATGTTTTCGCGGGGGCCTTTGTGCTAATGTGCCAAATATGCACCTAAAATTCTTCGCCATAAGAATATAGAATGTGAAAACAAGTATCAGGACGATTGTTAGAATGATTCCGCCGGAAGTCGTTAGTAGGCCATCACCCAGTTGGAGCGATGGTGAACCAGCTAAAGATGGTCGCCACTGTAAGAGTCGAAGTAGCGAGCTATACCAATATACCAAAATTAAGCCGTTTAATGTGTATCTAAAGATGCTGTCATCGCGATAGTGCTCGGAATACCTTTTATGCCTATAAGCAACATAATTATGCCGATAATGCTGTCGACTACTGGAATAAAGCGTTAGGAATAGTAGTAATGCACCGATTGCAGCTAATAGTTTACTAGATTCAATGTTACTCAAGTTTTGGAATTTTCAATCAAATTGCAGTTGCTCAAAAATAAGTTTTTTCAATTGACCTATCGCTGGGTAACATATGCTAGAGAATTAGTGAAAAATCAGTTAAATTAAAAGCGAGCCACACCATAATTAACAATAAACAGTTAATGTATTTTTTAAATTAACTCAAATAAATTGAGAAGGTTAATATTGAATCTTAAGGGAGAAACAGCTATGCTAACTAACATAAATTCAGCGTACAAGGAACTTCTCTCCAAAACCAAAGACACAATAGTGCTTTCAACAACTCAAGGCATTATGCACTGGGATATGGAAACCATGATGCCACCAAAAGCAGTGCAGCAACGAAGTGAGCAGCTAGCATTGCTAAGTCGCATCCACCACAAACTGGGTACAGCTCCAGAAATAGGCAAACTTCTAAACAATATTCAAAACAACAAACACTACCAATCCTTGAGTCAAGTGAAAAAACGCAACATCTATCTCATAAGTAAAAATTATCATGAACAAAAAGCATTACCAGAAAAGCTGGTAGGTGATCTGGCGCTACAGGCAGCCATAACAGTTAACGCTTGGAAAAAGGCAAAAACAAAGAAAAATTTTAGCATCTACAAAGCAGACCTACAGAAGCTCTTTGAGCTTAGTAAACAAACTGCTGATATCCTAATGAAAGTTAAAGAAACAAAAACCCCATACGATGCCTTAATCGACAATTATGAGCCTAATATGGCTTCCGACACTATCACAGCTATCTTCAATGATTTGCTGTATGGGTTAAAACCCTTAATAGCCAAGATAGAAAACAGTCAAAAACCAGCGCTTATTAAAATATCAGTACCAGTGGAGGAACAACGCAAAAGCGCTCAACTAATCACCGAAATACTCGGCTATGACACCACATCCTCAAACGCCGGGGGGAGAGTGGATGAAACAGAACATCCCTTTACATCAGGATATTATGATGACGTTCGAATCACAACCCATTATTATCCAGACAACTTCTTAAGGTCAATCTTCTCTATTTTACATGAATCTGGTCATGCTATCTATGAACAGAACCTCAATCATGAATGGCAATATCAACCGGTCGGTAGTCCCTGCAGCTATGGAATACATGAATCACAATCGAGATTTTACGAAAACATAATCGGTCGATCTTCGGAATTTTGGAACTATTTTTTATTTAGAATTAAAAAAGTAGCACCAAGTCTATCAAAACTTGAACTACCTACCATTGTAAAAGCCATTAACAAAGTCGAGCGTTCAAAAATCCGCATAGATGCCGATGAAGTGACGTATAATATACATATTATAATACGCTTCGAATTGGAAAAAGACCTATTTGCGGGTAAAATCAAAATCGACGAATTACCAGCGGTATGGAATCAAAAATACAAGGAGTATCTTGACATTGAAATACAGAATGACTCTGAAGGGATCATGCAGGATACACATTGGGCCAGCGGTCTTTTTGGGTACTTCCCAAGTTATGCGCTTGGCAACATTTATGATGGACAAATCTTAGCAGCAATGTCTGAAGACCTGCCAACATGGTCTTTTGAAGTTTCTGATGGAAGACTTGAAAGCATTAATCGTTGGCTTACAAAGAACATTCATAATAGAGGAAACCTCTATGACCCAGAAGAACTAATCAAAGTAGCAACCAGGGGAGACCTTGATTCAATGCCGTTTATAACTTATCTAAACAAGAAGTACAGTCGCCTATATGGACTCTAACAAGGTTTCTTTTTTTTATCAATTTCTTTATAGATGGTAATAATAACATATGCCACCATTGAACCCATAAAGAGGTAAAGACTACTGTAGCCAATATTTCTATCATAAATGTTGGCGCCATAGAGAAATAGCAGAAAACCTGCGATGAAGATAGCTATGAACAACAAATCAGTCTTAGACATCAAAGTTCAATCCTTGATTTAGACATTCATTGACGACCAACTGAATATAAATATTTTACGAAAAGACTACAAGACTCTAAGCCATGTTAGAAACTAATGTAAACAACAAACAACCATTAAAATTACAGGTCCTTTACTCAATACTTCACTATCTATCCGACATTTTTAAATACAACAGGAAATACAGAGCAACGACTGAGGCAATCATTATGTCGGGAACAGAGGTAAAAAAGCCAGAAACTCGTGAAGGATTTATAAAACTGTTAATTGAGGCAGCAAAAAAAGAAGTCGGTGCCAAAGGTAAGCCGACAAAACCGACAATCGTCGGGACAGCTAAAGAAATCGACATCCATAGGGATACACTATATTCATGGCTAAAAGAATTTAATGTCGATTTTAAAGATATTATTGATAAAGTACCGACAGTTATTGGTAATGAAGACACGAATACACCAACATACTTGATAGGAGAGGCCCTTGTCGGTGAAGGAAACGAGGTTGCACACGTCGATCTTCTGATAGGCGATAAAAACGGACCAGTTGGCCAAGCGTTTGCCAATGGCATAACAACCCTATCTGCGGGACATACCCCCCTCCTAGCCGTCGTTCGACCTAACCTTCCACCCAAACCGCATACGCTTATCGTACCAAAAGTTACTGTTAAAAACATGGAAGATACAGGTAAAATTTTTGGTCCAGCACAAGCAGCGGTCGCCAAAGCCATAGCTGACTCATCTGAAGAAGGGATCATTCCAACCGTTAAACTAGATGAGTGGGTCATCATCGCTAGCGTATTTATCCATCCACAAGCAACAGATTACCGTAAGATATACCAGTACAATTACGGTGCAACAAAAATGGCACTTCAACGGGCACTCAAGAAGTATCCAACAATAGATAAAGTCAACTATGAAAAAGATCGAGCAAAACATCCGATTATGGGTTTCAAAGTTCCGCGTCTATGGAGACCACCCTACCTTCAAATCGCACTCGATGCACCATCAATTGAAGGTGCAAAGAAAGTCATTGAAGCATTACCGGGAAGTGACAGAATCATCCTCGAAGTCGGCACACCATTCATCAAACGCTATGGCACAAAGGGCATTAATGAACTACGCCAAATGGCTAAAGATAAATTCATTATAGCAGACCTAAAGACCCTTGATGTTGGTAAAGTTGAAGTAGACATTGCTTACGAGGACACCGCAGATGCAGTTGTCGCAGCAGGTTTAGCACCTGCAGAAACCCTTGATGCAACTGTACAGGAAGCCAAACGCTTGGGTGTCTATGCAGTCATTGACATGTTAAACGTTGAAGATGTTCTTGCCAAGTTGAAGTCAATTAAAGATTTCCCAGACATAGTGATCCTACACAGAGGTATTGACCAAGAAACAGGCAGAAGTAGCGGGCTTGAACGTATAAAAATGATTCGCGAAGCATTCCCCAACAAGAAATTCCTAATTGCAGTCGCAGGCGGCATCGTTCCAGAAACAGCAAAAGAAGCACTCGATAAAGGCGCAGATATACTCATCGTCGGCAGATACGTCACACAGTCACGCGATGTTGAACGTGCAGTCCGAGACTTCCTCGAATTGACACCTGCAATGCGTGAAGACATCGACCTATACAGAGTTCACACAGAATAAACCAAAACTGCGGGCTTACGCTCGCCAACATTTTTTCTTATTTCCCACTTAAGTTTACATTACTATTTTGTTTTGTTTTTCACGTAGTTATTAAGAGAAAAGTGCTCAAAATGTTCTTCGTTTTCTCAGATTAATAATTAACAGCACAACTAATGAAAGAACACCTTATACTAACTGTCGCTAACGAGGTTATCAACAGGTCTTTTTCAAAACCGGAAAAGCTAAAGTCATCTTAATAACAGTAGCACTATCACCGGTCATATAAACCAAAACAGCATAACCCCCTCTACCATGGGGTTACTCACTAAAAAGACCTGCTTCGACAGTCACATACGTCCAAACAACATTAACTGGCTCGTCAGTATTCCATTTTATGATAAGCGATTCTAAAACAGCTGAAAATGACATAAAGTCATTTTTGGGCTAAATCCTTAATAGAGAGATTTTCAAATTCATATGCGCTGGAGAAATAGTTCAATGGCAAAGTTCAAAGTCATAATTTCCGATCCACTTTCAGGAGCGTCAAAAGTATTAGAGCTAGAAGAAACACGCGCAAGCCCCTTTATTGGGAAAAAAATAGGTGAAACAATTGACGGCGCAGTAGTCAACCTACCAGCACACAAAGTGCAAGTAATGGGTGGATCCGACAAAGATGGTGTTCCAATGAGACCAAACGTTCACGGTGGTATTCGCCGTGCAATTATTCTCAGTGGAGGAGCAGGCTTCAAACCTACTAAGAAAGGTCAACGCAAACGTAAGGTTGTTCGTGGAGACATCATAACAGATGAAATCGTTCAACTCAACATAAAAATTGTCGATAGACCCGCAGGGGCAACCCCCTTAGCTAAACCAGTAGCTGCCAAAACAGAGGAAGATGTGGCACAAACTTAATTTTTTCGGATATATACATGCTTAAAACTTATAAACTTCATCAATTAACTTCTTTTATCTATCCTAACATTTATTGAAAAAGAAGAAGAACATTATGAGTGACACTACTAAGGCTTTACCTAAACAGCCAGAGGTCAACATCGGTACTATAGGGCATGTTGATCATGGAAAAACTACCCTCGTTCAAGCATTAACCGGCAGATGGGCCTCACGCCACAGTGAAGAACTCAAAAGAGGAATCACCATCAAATTAGGTTATGCAGACATGCCTATTTACAAATGCCCCAAATGCCCTGAACAAAAAAACTATACCATAAAACCAGTCTGTGACAAATGTAGTAGTGAAGCAGAATTTGTCCGGTCCATTAGTTTTGTTGATGCCCCAGGGCATGAAGCCCTGATGGCAACCATGCTTTCAGGCGCAGCAATTATGGACGGCGCAATTTTAGTTATCGCAGCCGATGAACCTTGCCCACAACCCCAAACACGGGAGCACCTTGCAGCAGCTGAAGTATCGGGTATTAAGAACATAATAATTGTGCAGAATAAAATTGACATAGTTGACCAGAACCGTGCAATAGAAAACTACAAAGAAATCAAAGCCTTTGTAAAAGGAACTGTAGCTGAAAATGCACCCATCATCCCAATTTCAGCCCAACGAATGATTAACGTCGATGTTCTTCTAGATGCCATTCAAACCATCATACCTACACCATACCGTGACCCTAACTTAGCGCCACTCATGTATATCATCCGCTCTTTTGATATTAACAAACCAGGTACAACCATCGATGCTATAGAAGGAGGCATTATAGGTGGGACTATTGCACAAGGTAAATTCGTGGTTGGAGAAGAAATTGAAATCCGACCAGGAATAATGGTTGAACGTGAGGGAAAAACAGTCTATGACCCACTTATCACCCAAATAATTAGTCTACATTCTGGCGACCAGGAAGTCAAAGAAGCAACCTGTGGGGGACTAATTGGTATGGGTACTCTCCTCGATCCATCCTACTCTAAAGCAGATGGCTTAACAGGAAGCATCGTTGGAAAAACTGGTCAACTTCCGCCCACCGTAACAGAAATCACCATGCAAACACATGTTTTGGAACATGTAGTCGGGACTAAAGATCTGCTCAAAGTGGAAAAAATCAATCCGGATGAAACTTTGCTTCTCCATATCGGTGCGGCAGTTAACGTTGGTAAAGTGGTTAATATCAAACAAAACAATGTTAAAGTAAAGCTAACAAGACCAATTTCCGCAATGCCAGATGCCAGAGTTGCCATCAGTAGAAAAATTACAGCAAGGTGGAGACTCATCGGTTATGGTATAGTAAAATAAGAAACTCATTTCTTAACTAAGCCTTTCTTATGTAGGTACTCATGTGCTTTCTGTAGCACGTCTCTACTATTTTTAAAAGACAAACGGTCCATAGCTTGTGGATAATCTAGCCAGACGTAGCCTGTGTGTTCAAAGGATACTTCAACTTTATCAGTACCAGATTCTATTATAAAAAAAACCACTTCCTTGTTGATTGTCAAACCCTGGCGACGATAGAAATAATGTATAGATTCTCTGAAATTATCAATAAACTTTGCTTGAGTAATCATGGTTTCCTCTTGAAGTTCTCGGGTTACTGTTTGCTTCTCCGTCTCTCCATACTCAACGTTACCTTTCACAAAATCCCAATGACCAGCTGCATAATTTAAAAGCAAATATGTAGTTTTCTCTTGGCTATTAATATAAACGACTGCGCCACAGGACTTTTCGTGAAGCACTCATCTTTCACCTAATTGTGCACCAATTCATCAATTCAAAATATTTAAAGTAATACTACAACCAACGAATGGTAAGAGATATATCCGGTATTAAGAATTGTTAACAAGTTAGGAACATCATTCACGTGGCATCATCAATTAAAAAACCATGTAAGATTATTCTAGATTCTAATGCGTTTTTCGTACCCCTAAAGTTTAAATTAGATATCTTCCAAGGAATAAAACAACTTCTTCAATGTAATGTAGAATTCATCCTACTGTCACCAATTAAACAAGAATTAGAAATCTTGGCAAATGTAAAGGAACATAAGCAAGCTCATTTTGCATTAAAACTTGCTGAAAAATGTAAAGTCGTGATCGTTGAAGGTCACAAAGAAAATACTGATGACATTATTGTAAGAGTAGCAAAAAAATGGAATACACCTGTTTTTACGAATGATAGAGAGTTAAAAAGAAGGCTAAGAGATATAAGTGTGCCAGTGATTTATCTGAGACAAAAATCGCGTCTATACATTGACGGGTTGATATCGTAGATGTTCAAACTAATTACTCTTCAGGATACTATTCGCATCCCGCCCGAAACATTCGGTAATCCTCTTGAAAAAGTGGGTCGTGATCAGGTGAAACATAAATATGAGGGCGTTGTGGATGAAGAACTAGGTTACGTCATTGCAGTTACAGGAATTAAAGTTAACCCAATAGGGAAAATCATTCCAGGTGATGGGGCAACTTACCATAAAGTAAATTTTTCACTATTAACCTTTTACCCAATCATACAAGAAGTCGTTGAAGGTGACATAGTAGAAATCGCGGATTTTGGTGCATTCGTACGCATTGGTCCAGTAGACGCATTACTACACGTATCACAATTAATGGACGACTACATTTCCTACGACGAAAAACAGGGTGTCCTGTTAGGCAAGGAATCAAAACGCAAATTGTCGTCAAGCGATCAAGTCCGTGTGCGCATCACAGCCGTTTCGATGGGTAGAGCGGGCAGTTCAGGCAAAATAGGAGTAACCGCAAGACAGCCATTTCTGGGTAAACTTGACTGGTTAAAGGAAGATCAGGCTAAGAAAGTTGAAAATAAGCCTGAAGCGTCTACAAAAGAAGCATAAGGAGACTTATCAAGTATGAGCGAAAAATCATGTAGCAATTGCCACTTTATTACAAAAGAAAATGTTTGTCCAAAATGCAAGTCCACAAGTTTTAGTGAGGACTTCAGCGGTCTAGTTGTTATGTTTGACCCAGAAACCTCCGCTATAGCTAAATCCATGAATATTAAAGAAAAAGGTAAATACGCACTCAAAGTACGATAGGTTTACAGCATTTTCTCGGTAGCTTCTTAATCTACCACCATACTTATAATTTAAGGCATAACCAATGAAAATAGAATATGCTTTAACACCAAAATTACGAATTCGTCTAAAGGAACCATTTGGAACCCTAATCAAGGGTTCACCTCAAGAGACTATGACTACACTTAAAAAAATGATGATACATGAGAAACCCCCCCGAGTGGTATCGGTAGGGGATATTGTATCGAATAACATGCATAAATATAATATTCAACCCCAGCTTACAGTAATCGATTATATTTCACTTAGAAACAAAATAATGCCTATACAAACGCCAGTTGAGAAAACGGTATATGTTACAAATCCACAAGGAACCATCAGTGATGAAGCAATCAATGCAATCAAAGATTCCTTGAATTACAACGCTCATACCCATATTGTAGTAAATGGTGAAGAAGACTTACTCACATTAATAGCAGTGTTATATGCTCCTCAAAACAGTTTTATCATTTATGGACAGCCGGACATAGGTATTGTAGTTGTTAAAGCAACAGAAATGAAGAAAGCTGAAGTAAAACAGTTTCTAAATGAGATGAAGCTTTCGAAAAGCTAAATAAGAAGAATACTGTATGAACTTACGCCTTAAGTGAACATTAATGCAAGTCAAAATTGAATCAACCAAGGAGAATCCTCTTCTGAAACGAACAGAAGTAGGTTTCACTATAGTTCAAGGACCAAAAGAGAAAACTCCTCAGAGGTTGGAAGTCAAGAAAGCCGTTGCCGTAGAGATGAAGACAGGTGACGATGCCGTTTACATTAAACACATGCGCACCAAAACTGGAACCAACATAACTCATGGAGTTGCTAACGTTTATAACTCTGTAGCGCAGGCTAAACTTGTTGAACCTGAATATATCCAGAAGCGTAACAACCCACAGAAATCTAATAAAGAGGCACCCGCATAATGGCACCAAAAAAAGATGGCGCGGCAACAGGAAAAACAGAAACAACAGGCGCATCAGCGAAGAAAGCAGAAAAAGGCATTAAAGCAATGTATAAAATTGAAGGAGACAAAGTCTCAAGGGCACGCCCAACTTGCGAGCGGTGTGGTCCCGGATACTTTATGGCAGACCACCATAGCAGGTATACTTGTGGTCACTGCGGCTTCACTCGATATAAGCAAAAATAAACAGTTTTAAATTTACCAATCACAATATTCTTTTTTGACCTATAATGCTTAGAGTAAACGTTGTTATATCTAGTATCTCTGCAGATCGTTTCTGGGACATCCGTAAACCAGTTCCGCCTATCCAAATAAGTACAAACATTAATGTAGTAGGTATGGAAAAAAAACAAGATGGATCCTTAGAGGTACCATATGTGCTCTCTATTGTTTATAATCCATCTATTGCACAAATGAGCCTTAAAGGCAATGCCTTTGTCTTGGGTGAAAGAGAAGAAATTGATAAAATTCTCAAGGACTATGAGCAAAAAAAACCACCAGTACAAATAATTATCCAATCAATTTCCAATGTTGTGTTTATAGAATCTGTACTTATATCACGAAGCCTAAATATTCCACCACCAATTCCACTTCCACAAATTCCAGAAACAGGCGCAAAACTGCCAACATCAAAACTAGAAGGCAGAGATTACAGTCGCTAAAATCATTATTATACTTCTGATTTCCAAACTGACTTGCAATAATTTGCATCTATTTTATCAGTTAAAAAAATTTTATCTGACTTTATAGTTGCTAAAAAATCTTTTAATATATTTAGCCACTCTATCAATCAGTTTTAACTCAATTGGAAAACTAAAATTTCTATGTCTCCAACGATATCGAGCTGTCTTATTCATTGTTTTGTATAATAATCTAAAAAATAAATCGCATTGATTTATTTTTGCTGCTAGAAAGAAAGCTATACGGGTAACTGTTGAAATAGTGTGTAATTTTGTTGTTTGCGTTTTAGTATGTTATGGAGGGTTAAAATGGAAAACATGAAGCTTACTCCATTCTACCAGACTCTGGGGCATAATAAATTCTTCTGGTAAGTAACCATCACTAAACTAGGAAAAAGGAGTATAGACAAAGATTCCACAGTGTTGCGTTTTAGCGCTTACTTCAACCATTTTATCCATTAGATCAAAAGTCATTCTAAAATCATCGTCAGTTTCGCCGGTTAATCCGCTCATCCATGAAACATAAGGTTCAATCGATGGGGCATATCGCCTCAAGTTACCTAGACCGACGGAATCATCTCTTCTGCATTAACATCTTTCCAGATGAGTTGTTGAATACGTTCAGAACCTGATTCCCCCGCCAAAATCTAACTCAACGCAACCGGATTGTGCCAACAATTCAAGAAAGGACTGATCATAGTGAGTCAAGTAATCGAAACGGCAATTAGCACACCATTGAATATCAAATTTTCTATCTATAAGATCTTTACATATTTTTTCTATACGATACTCGTCAACAAACAGGTTGTCGTCTTAGAGTCGATAATTTGAATATGGGAATAATTGGTTGATGTGTTGGATTTCATCAAGGACTCTTTTTGCACTCTTACCCCGCCATCGGTTCTTGTTGAAGGTTGAATTATAACAGAAGCCACATTTATGTGGGCAGCCTCGACTATTTTGAATATGGAAACTTCCAGACTTAAAAGAGGGATACTTATCAATTTCAGCAGAGGGTAGGGTAAATATGGGTATCTCGTCAAGAACTATCTTTCTACCGCCAGGATTGCTTTTAACGATGTCATTCACTTTGTAGGTAATGCCAAAAACCATTTTTTAACGATCGGTTTTCTAACAATACATTCGCCAAATCCTTGATAATTAATTCGGTTTCATCACGAACAACTATGTCAACAAAATCGTTGTATTCCGTTTGTTCTGGCAGTAATGTAGGATGTATGCCACCCCAAACTATTGGAATTGAAGTTTTTCTGTCTTACATATCGTGCAAAATCAAGGGCATACATTATTTGTCGCCCACTCATGCAGCTAATTCCGACAAAAACAGGTTCATTTACTCTGTAGTATCTGTAATCAGTAAGGCGCATATCTAAGATACGCACACTAAATCCTTCTTGTTGCAACGATTATGATAAATATAATAATGTAAGCGGTATCTGTGGGTTTGAAGCATTGTATTTTCCAGGGTAAACCAGCAACGCATCCCGGTCTCTGGAGTTTAATTGATTACAAACCGAGGGGCATGACTGGGGAATTATCAAAATTAGATAGTCTCACATGTAAATAAGTTGAAAATCACTATTAACCATTACTGAAAAACGCAAAGTTAACTATTTAGTATTAATCCAAGGGCTCATTTTTGCTTAGAATGATTGATCTTTACATAATCAAAAATAAGTATGTGCTATTATGTAAAAAATTAGAGACTTAAAGGTCCGTTGGAGAATATTATACTAAATATGCGCTTAGCCGTTTATCGTCGAAAGCAAGCCATCTTATAACGCTTATTTAAAGTATAGAAGTGTGCATAATTAATTTTTTATTAGGTTGATCTGCTAACTTACCCCCCAGGCAAGTCAGGATAGGGGTACCCGTAAATACCATTGATTTAGCACCTTCAAGGACACCATACCTTTGTTAATGAATCAAACCCAGAACTTGCCTATACCCCTTTAGACTTTCATCACCAACAACAAACAATCATATAACCACAACATCAACACAAACCAAGCCACCCACAACCACCAC